>Ga0307515_10000218_pt1 | contig 141810 bp, 134 predicted proteins | sample 17_EM_MG_FD_194513 | JGI IMG/M metagenome (GOLD analysis project Ga0307515, IMG submission 194513) | Populus trichocarpa ectomycorrhiza microbial communities from riparian zone in the Pacific Northwest, United States - 17_EM | ecosystem: Host-associated > Plants > Roots > Unclassified... | reverse complement strand
ACCCTCCGCCCGATGCAACCGACGGATCTCTGCCCAGTTCTCCACAGTCAACACCCTCCAAGATCACAGAAAGGAGGGGTCAATTTTCAGAAACCCACCGGGGGTCAGTCTTCAGCGAGCGGCGACACCAGATCGTCCCGGTTGCAAGGCGCAGGTCTTTCCCGACGACTGGGCAGTCGGCAACGACACCCATGCCGGTCTGCTCTCCGCCATCGAACCTGACGGGAGAGTCTCAGGGCAGGTGTCCCGCCGCACGTTGGATGAGGACGAGCCGGCCCGTTTTCGTCGTTGACGGTGAGGACGCGGATCGTCGGTCGAGTGGTTGATGCTCGTCGTCACCGGGGCGACGAACGATGTTGGGCGAGCGATGGCCCAGACGGTGGCGGGGCGGCGTCCTCGTGGTGCGGGTGGGCAAACGCGGGTTCGGACCGTGCCGGGCGGACGGTGCGGGCGCGGGTGGCAACACCAGGGGACCCCTGTTCCCGGTGGCAGGTGGTGGACAAGGCTCGCCTGGTGACCGCAGACTTCCGCCGTGATCGTCGTGCTCGACGCGGACCTGGCCGAGGCGGACCTCGTCGCTGGCCGGATCGGCTGCCCGCGGTGCGGCGGGCCGTTGCGGCCATGGTCGTGGGCGCGGACGCGGCGGGTGCGCCGGTTGGACGGCTCGGCGGCAGCGGTGCGGCCCCGGCGGGGCCGGTGTCGGGATTGCCGGGCCACGCGGGTGTTGCTGCCGTCGTGGTGCCAGCCGAGGCTGGCTGACGCCACCGAGGTCGTCGGTGCCGCCCTGTCCGCCAAGGCTGCCGGGCACGGCCATCGGCGCATCGCTGCCGGCCTGGGCCGGGCTCCGTCGACTGTGCGTCGTTGGCTGCGGCGAGCCCGTGACGGGGACCATCTTGAGCAAGTTGCGCCGCCGAGGTGTCGAACAGGTCGCCCAGCTCGATCCTGAGGTGCTTGCCACCGGTCCGCGGCCTCAACCCACCGCGCTGGGCGATGCGTTGGAGGCGCTCGCTGCGGCGGTGTTCGCATGGCGCCGCCGACGGGGACGCCAGGTCGGCGGGTGGGCCCTGATCGGAGCGTTTACTGGTGGGCGGCTGCTGGCGCGCCCACCATTTCGATGATCAGCATGGGGGCTGAAGGGATCACGGCGCTCTCGCGACGGCGTCACCGTGAGCACGGACAACCGTCACCGCGACGATCTGGCCGCCAGTGTGAAGACCAAGCCCGCGATGCTCGTCCTCATCGGGAGTGACTGCTACATCCTCAACGAAAGCGACGCGTCACAGCAGGAGGCCCTCGGTCAGGCTGTCTATGACCGGCGGACGGTCCTGGGTATCAGCCAGGCCGAGCTTGCGGCACAGGCAGGCACGACGCAGACCGTGATTTCGAGGCTGGAGGGCGGTGCGGTTACGCCGACGCCTCCTCTGCTGCAACGCCTGGCAAGCGCCCTGGAAGGCGAACTCGACCTCAAGATCACAGGTACCAGCCTGCGAGCTGAGTTCCCGCTCGCCTCGTAATCCGCCGGGGCTGGCGGGTGCTCGACACCGCGGTCCCCCACACTGGCCGGCGAAATCCTGCGCTCCCGTCGACCGTATTGCCGATCTTCGGATATCGCGCGGCGGAACGCGACTAAGACACAGTGGGGTAGACCACCCGGACGTGTCCGGAGGGCTGAAGGAAACCGACTGATGAGGCGGCCGGCGAGCCCCGGGTCGGTCGCTCTCATCGCTCCGGCGCCGGGTTCGCAGCCGTCATCCGCTCACCCGCGCCGGCGCGCCGCCACCGCCGGGCGAGTGACTGGTAGAACCGGTCGGGCAGGAACACCGCATCCCCGAGGATCATCACGGCGGAGAAGAGGGGCAGTCCGAGCAGGACGGCGATGCCCAGATGCATGCCGACCAGGATGGTCAGGACGACGTACTTCAACCTGCTGAACACGCTGAACGGGAAGGCGATCTGCACCAGGACGGTGAGATAGGTGGCGAGACCGACCATGAGGTGGTGGCTGTCGACGAAGTCCGACAACGCGGGCCAGGGCCGGAACAGGTCCGAGTCGAGCACGTAGTGCAGAGCGGTTCCGTTGACCCACAACCCGCCTTGCACTTTGTAGAGGCCGGCGGCTCCGTAGAGGATGCACATCTGCGCCATGATGACCAGCATGGCGCAGTTGTGCAGGACCGTGACCGCGAACCGACGTACGAGGCCTGCCTGCGTGCGTAGGCCCGGAGCCTCCGGCAGAGCCGGCCGCGATGCGTCGTCCGGATGAACGGATGCACGCCGCCGGGCCCGGCGTGCATCGAGGGACCAACGCCGACCGCACGCCGTGAAAGTGAGGTAGACGGCCAAGAGGAGCGCCAGATTGTCTCCGCCGTCGAGCACGAGCATGTTCCGGCCGTAGAACGAGGCCATCACGGTTGCGAAGAGGATGGACGTGACCCTGGTCCGCCAGCCGAGCATGAACAGGAAAGCCACGAGGAGCGCTACGACATAGCAGGCCTCGAAGTACCGCCGGCTGTCGGACAACGTGAGAAAGGTGAACCAGCCGCTCCGGGTCTGGTCGATGTAATCGAGGGCCAGGGCGCGCGTCCACGGTGACTCCGCGCCCCAGATCTGGTGGCGGTGCGGGAACTCCCGCACGAGAAGTACGAGATAGAGCAGCCCACACCCGATGCGCATGAACGCCGCGGCGTACAGCGACAGCGGCCGCTCGGTCAGAATGCGGTAGGCATTGTCGAAACGGCTTTTCAGCCGCCGGATTGTGGTCGCATCCGGCTGGATCTCCGCGTGGCCGGGCGTAGGCCGTACGCGGGAGGCATGGTCAATTGCCATCGGGTGTCACGTTCCACCAGGGCAGAAGCCAGACATCAGGATCGGGGGAATACGTCTGTGTCGTGGTATCCGCGTCCGGAGGCGCGATCGCCTGCGTAACGACCTTCAGCCGGATCCTCTGAAAGGGGCGCGGGCTGTGTGCGGCGACCCGCTGCACGGCGATGTTTCGGAGATACTCTTCCCAGATGAGCGTCCATTTGTTGGAGGACACGTCGTCGTCGCCGTGCGTGGTCAGGTAGGCGGAATAGGCCTGGCGAAGCATGTGCTGCGTCGTGCGGCTGGGGTAAGGATTGTGCCTGGTGTCGGCCTTGTCGACGGCGCTGATGTCGAACCAGTCGCTCACGTCGCTGTCGCCGGACGCCGTCGTCCACGCGGTGCTCGCGAAGATCTGCGTCCTGTTGGTATCCGGATTCGGGGCGAAGAGCAGCCAGTTCTGTTGGAACAACGGATAGATCCATGCCGCGATCTGCCTGTTGTAGCGTTGCGAGATCGGGTTCAGGGGCGCCACGTGCAGGAACACCAGCGATATGTGGGCGAGCGTCGTGGCCACGCACAGGGTCACGACGGCACCCATGACCACACGCAGCGCCCGCGGCGATCTCGGAGCCGGCGCGTCGTCGGGGGCCGCGTCGTCGACCATCGGCGGCTCGGTTTCGTCGAGATCTCCATACCGTTGCTGCACCCGGGATTCCGCCTTCCATCGTTCCTGCTGCCCGTTCGCCCGCGCCCAGCAATCCCGCGCCCAGCAGGACACGACAGCACCGAACCGCCGGACCTGATGCCCGACAAGCGACAACTGATCATGTCAGATCGCAATAGAATCGCTCTAAACCGCCTAAATCCGGTGTGTCGGTCGGATCCGATATAAAACGCTTCCCGAAGCAGTCGCCCAGGACGGCGACGCGGCTGATCCGGAAGGTCAGTGAATCGATAGTTGGCAGTGCGCGAACCGCCTCGGCCAGATGTGCGGTGACCTGGGAAACCGTCTTCGTATGCGGCTCGCGGCGAAACGTCCGCGTGTGATGCGCTGACCGCCCACGAAGCATGGCGTCAAGCCGAACGCTGCGCATGATCGGCGGCGGTAGCCTCGGCTGGCGACGGCGATCTCGTGGCGCTCAGCGTCCACACCTACGCCGAAGCGAGTGAGGCTCACACCTGCGCTGGCTGCGCGACCGGATCGGCGAAGACGCTCAGCAGCGACCCGCAGAAGGAGGCATTGGCGGCGCTGAGCAACGACCAACTGCGGGGGATGGGTGTGTCGGCGAGGCGCAATTCGATGGAGATACACCACCTGGGCCTCAACGTCACCAGCACGTCGGCGCTGAGGTTGTGCCTGGAGATGGTCGAGCCTCATCAGGACGAACCTCAGGTGTGGGAATTCATGCGGATGGCACGCAAGAACGCGAGCCGGGAACGCGGGCGGATGAAGATGCGGCGGCTGGTCGGGACGGCCTGGGACGACGACGCGCCGATCATCCTGGAGGCGCTGGCCCTCGCCGACCGGCTCATCGATCAGCACCCCGATGACGCCGCCCGCCTGAGCGACTGCCGGGAGAGGCTCCGTGAGTTTCCTGGACCACCAGTAGCCCGGGGGCCTGGACGTTCGCCGCGAAACTGATCACCGGGTACGGCGGCGGCATCGGCGACTACGCCTCGTCCTATGCGACCGACGCCGGCTCGGGTGCGCTGCTGAACGGGCGGATCAGCGCACATCTGCGGCTGATCCGCGCTCGTGGGGTGGGAGCCGGGCTGGTCTGCCGGGCGGACCAGGACTGGAACTTCGTCGCCTTCTACACGGCGCCCGAGGAGGCCGACGAAGCCGTGACCTTCGCCCGGTTCGGCGTCTGTCAGGAAGGCGTGCTGACCACCATCGCGGCCGCGCCCGAACCGATCCGGCTCGGCACCGGATACAACCGCTTCTCGCTCGAATTCTTCTCCGACCAGCTGCGCGGCGAGATCGAGACCGAGCAGGGCACATGCGAGCTGCGCACCCGCTGCGTGGCCATGCCGTTCCCCGGCCACGCCGGCCTCGTCCGGCTGTACGGGGCCGGGCTCATGGCGACGAACGTGGTCGTGCAGCACACCACGATTCCGCTCGCCCAGGAGGCGCTGCCGGCGCCGCAGCCCGGGGGAGAGTTCGAGTTCGACGTGTTCCTGTGCCACGCGAGCGAGGACAAGGCCGTCGTCCGGGCCATGGCCGACGTCTTCCAGTCGCGGGGAATCACCTACTGGCTCGACGAGAAGCAGATCGACTACGGCGAGGGGGCCGTCGCGAAGATCGAGGAAGGGCTGCAGAGATCGCGGTACGCCGTACCCTGCGTCAGCGCGAACCTGGCCGCAAGGGGCGGACCCGGGCGGAGTACAACGCCGTCATCAACGCCGAACTGTCCGGCGACACCAAGCGGACCGTCATCCCGCTGGTACTCGACGAGTCCGACGCGGAGAACGTGCCCCTGCTGCTGCGCGACAAGCGGCGCGCGTTCTACGCCAACAAGACGGAGTTCGAGCATTTTCTGCGCTTTCTCGAGCAGCGCCGGGGGTAGAGACCCGCGGCGGCTCAGGTGCGGCGCAACGACCGGGACAGGCCCGCCGCGATCGTGGTCGCCAGGACCAGGCCGGCGATGATGAAGAAGTACGAGATCCACTGGTAGGCGCCTCGGGGCACGAAGGCGTTCTGCTGTCCGAAGTCCATCACCGGCAGCAGTAGGTCGAGGGTGTAGACCAGGGCGTTGAACGGCGGTGCCTTGGCCGGTTCCCCGGCGGCCGGCGGGTGCAGGCCGAAGACGACCGCGCCCGCCACGAGCAGGCCGGCGAGCAGGACGGCGGCGCGTTGCGGGCGGTAGCCGTACCCGACGGTGACGTCCTGCAGCAGGCCCCACAGTTTGGTGAGGACGGCCGCCCCGGCGGTGTCGCGGCGCTGCCGGGCCAGCAGGACGAGCCGGGCCTGGTCGCCCTTGCCCTGCCCGCGCAGCACGGTGGCCAGCTGCTCGTACGGTTGCCGGTGGTGGCCGTCGGGGTCCCGCGCCAGCCAGTCGATGCGGTGCGCGGCGTCGGTCTGCGGCTCCAGGATCTCGTACGTCAGGCCGTCCAGGTCGATGCGCTCCGGCCAGGCCGCCGGGTCGTCGCGCAGCACCCCGATCCGCGCATGGCGGAGATCGACCCGGCCGGCCGGGGTACGCACCCAGCACAGCGTCAGCTCGGCGGCCTGCGCCCGCCAGCAGCTCAGCGCGACGCCGCCGGGCGCGTCGAGCGCCGCGCCGTCGAAGCACAGTTTGCTGCCGACGACGACGTTGGCGAAGCGCAGCGTGCCGGTGGCCCGGAAGCCGTCGCAGCAGTGGAACGTCGAGTGGGCGCGCACCCCGATGGCGTTGAGCGCCACCCCGCCCGGGTTGTCCAGGTCGGCGCCCCGCAGCCGGACCGGGCCGTGCACGGTGGCGTCCTCCATCCGGAACTCGCCGCGGACCCGCAGGTTGTCGCCGCCGTCGAGCACGCCGTCGACGACGGCCGCGTCCAGGCGCAGCGCGACCCCGCCGGGCGTCACGAACTCCGCGTCGCCCAGGGCGACCGTCCGGCCGATCCGCGCGCTCACCGCCCGGACCTCGCCGTGCGCCACCAGCCCGCGGCTCAGGAACAGCCCGCCGTCGATGGTGGCCCGGTCCAGCCGGACCGCCACTGCCCCGGGGTTGTGCAGCGTCGAGCCGGACAGCACCAGGGCGTCGCTGATCCGGGCATGCCGGAGCCGGATCTCACCCTCGACCCGGCACCGGCGGGCGAACAGGGCGCTGTCGATGATCACGCTGTCGGCGGCGAGCGCGATCCGGCCGGGCGCGGTGATCCGGGCGTCGTCGAACACGACGCCGCCGGCGCAGCGGGCGTGATAGATGTGCACCGAGCCGTCGAACTCGCCGTCGTTGCCCGACAGGTCGCCGCCGAGGTGGCAATGGTCGGCCATGACGGCGGGCCCGCCCGCGTTGCGCACCCGGATCTTCTGCATCCGCAGGCTGCCCGCGATCTTCGCGCCGTAGAGCTTGATCTCGCCGTCGACCGTGCAGCCGCGCAGCGCCAGGTCGCCGTTGACGGTCGCGGCGGAGGCGTGCAGGCCGGGCAGCCGGGAGCCGGTGAAGCTGACGAACCGCAGCGTCGCCCAGGACAGGTTGGGCGGCTCGGCGAGGTCGCAGTCCTCCAGCCGGATCGCGTGCGGCACCTCGGCGAACTGGAGGTCCAGCGTCCCCGTGACGGTGGCACCGCTGATCCACAACCCGCGGCCGGGCACCTGCTCGGACAGCAGCAACTCGGCGAGCAGGGCGGCGGGCACCTCGTCCCCGGCGTCGAAAGCCACCTTGTCGCCGGACGCGAACGCCCGCCGTACCCGATCCTCAGCGTCGCTCACGATCTCCATTGTGTACGGCGGCGGCCAGCCGCGGTCAGCGGTCCCAGCCGTCGCAGCAGTCCTCCGGCTCCTCGGCCAGCTGGGCCAGCAGATCCGTGCCGGTCTGGTCGTCCACCCGCAGCCGCGGCGTGGCGACGATCAGCCCCAGCCGTGCGGCGCAGTCGATGCCGAAGCCGTGGACCATCCGGTCGACGCGGGTGGGATGCCCGCACCGGGCGCAGGGCTTGCGCGCCGGCCGGCCGGATCCCGGAAACATCACCACACCGCCGATCCTGCCCCCTCGGCCGGCATTTCACCCACGAACCGCCGACCGCACGCCCGGTCACTCCGGCGAGGCACGGGAGGCCTCCGGCACGGCGGCCCGGCCGCGCGCCACCACCCCCGGCATCGTGCCGGGTATCGCGCCGGGCATCACCCCGGGTATCGCGTCGGGCGCCACCTCGGGCGTCGCCTCGGGCACAGCGCTGGGCGTCGCGCCGGGCACCGCGGCGCGTCCTCGCACGACCCACGGCGGCGGCGGATCCGCGGCGTACTCGTCGGGTGGTGCGGCAGGCCGCGGCCGGGACCGGCGTCGCCGCAGCAGCAGGACGGCCGCGATCACCACGACCGCCAGGCCGGCGACGGCGAGTCCCGGCACCACCGCGGACCGGATCCGCGAGCGATCCGTCGCGGCCCGCGCCGCGGCCGCCGGGGCCGCCACGATCGCGTCGCCGGTCAGGGTGAGGTCGCCGGTGTTGATCCGTACGGACACCCGGGTCGGCAGCACCGGCGGGGTCGGGAACTGGACGAGATACCGGCCGTTGAGCGTGGTCTTCACCTGGTCCAGGGCGGGGATGACGACCGGATCGCCGGAGGGCGCGAAGAAGCCCCCGGTCGCCGCCGCCACGCTGGCCCAGTAGGGGCTGTCCGTGACGGTGCCGACCACCACCAGGATTGTCCCGCTCGCCCGGAACCGGGCGGCGAGGGCCCGGGCGCCCTCCCCGCCCGCGTCGGCTCCGGTTGTGTACAGCACCACCACCCGCCGGCCGGCCGCGGTGCCCGGGAACTGCCGTACCGCCAGCCCCAGGGCCGCGGCGGTGTCGCGTTCGCCGCGGGCGCGCACGGACGTGAGCGCGCGGACGATGCCGGTCGGGCCGCGCTGCGGTCCGATGGTCACCGCGGCCGGCGCGGAATCGGCGATCACGACCGCCTGGGTGGTGGCCGGCGCCTCCAGGATGAACCGGGCCGCCGCGCTGAGCCACGCCGGCAGCGTCGCGGCGCCGGCCGCCGACGTGTCGACGACCAGCGCGACCGCCAGCCCGTCCGCCACGACCGGGACCAGGGTCGCGCGCTCCGCCGCGCCGTCGCGGGTCACGGTGACGCTCCGGCGGCCCGTCCGGGTGCTCGCGCCCAGGTCGACCACCAGCGCGGTCTGCGCGCCGCTGACCAGCACGGCGGTCACCGGCAGCGGGACCGGCAGCGGGGCCGGCGCGGCCGGCGCCGCGGCGCCGGGGAACTGGACCGCGATCACCGCGCACACCAGCGCCGCGGCGCGCACCCACCGGCGCTCAGATCTGATCCGCGAACACGATGACATTGTCCCGGTAACTTCCTCGTTCGCGGTCGAAGCTTCCGCCGCAGGTGACCAGCCGGAGGGTGGGATCCAGGGTGGGCGCGTACACCAGGTCGGTGGGGAAGCTGGTCTTGGACACCTGCGACACCTCGCGGACCCGGAAATTCACCGTGCTGCCGTCCGCGCGATCGACGCGGACCAGCGTGCCGCGCCGCACGGTGCGCAGGTTGACGAAGATTCCCGGTCCGGTGCGGGAGTCGACGTGGCCGAGGATCACCGCGGGGCCGGGCTGGCCCGGCCGGGGGCCCAGCTCGTACCAGCCGGCGACGTCCGTCCGCTTCGGCACCGCGATGGTCCCGTCGGCGCGCAGGCCGAGGAGCTGCACCTCGCCGTCGACGTGCAGCGCCCCGATCCGCAGCCGGACCGGGGCGGCCACCGCCTGATAGGTGCGCGCCGACCGGAAGGCCTCCGCCACCATCGGTGCGCTGCTGGCCGGCGGGCCGGCGACGGGCGCGGGGCTTACCGCGGGCCCGCGGGCCGGCTGCGGCTGGGCGCCGGCCAGCGCCGTGACCACCGCCAACGTCACGGCCGCGAGAGACCCGAGGCGGGCGTACGCCCGCATGTCAGCGGTTCTCGACGACGTCGGCGAGACCGCCCCGGCCGGTCTCCGGGCCGCCGCGCGGCAGCCGCGCCGCGACCTCGGCACCGAACCCGTCGGCGAGCCGGCGGGCGAGCACGAACATGTGCTCGTACGTCTGGTCGGCGAGGTCGTGGGCGCCCCGGTAGTCCTTGGCGGCGTAGGCGTCGGCGTGCCGCAGCAGCAGCACGTCGTGCTCGTGCAGTGCCGTGGACAGGACGGCCGGCGTCATCCGCCCGCCGGTCGCCGGGGCGAGCAGCGCCGCCAGGCCCCGCTCGAATTCCTGCAGCGCGACCCGTGCCTGCTGCTGCCGGGCCGGTTGCCCGGCTGCGGTCGCGCCCGCGTACGCGACGAGTTGCTCCACGTGCGGCGCCCACAGCGCCTGGAACTTCGTGGCGACCGGCGCGCCGAACAGGGTGTCGATCGCGGCCGCCAGATCGCGCGTGTTGCCGTTGATCATCTCCGCGGCGGCGTCGAAGTCGGGGGTGTTCGTGACCGCCGCCCTGGTCACGTCCTCCACCAGCACGGCGTGCTCGGCGAGCAGCTTGCCGAGCTGGGACCGCAGCCGCCAGATCGGCTCCCGCAGCGTGGCGCGGTCACGCGCCGGCAGCAGCGCGAGCGCCAGGATCAGGCCGAGGTCGTACGTGTGCTGGTAGCTCTCGCGGTACAGCCGGTCGGCGGTGGCGTAGTCACGCGCCGCGTACGCGTCGGCCTGCATTGTCAGATGATTGACATGCATGAGGACCGCGCCGCGGGCCGCCGCCGAGGACAGCCGGCCGTGTGACGCTCCGGCGAAGAAGTCGGCGAGTTCCTCCTCGTATTCGATCAGCTCCTCGCGGGCGTGCGCCAGGGCGGCGTCGTCCTGATCGGCCACGGCCGCGGCGTACGCGACCAGTTCCACCACGTGCTCGGACCACATCGGCGCGAACTTCTTCGCCGTGGCGGTGCCGAAGAGCCGTCCGATCAGGCCGGTCATCGCGTCGGTGTTCTCGCCGAGCGCGGCGTCGGCGGCCTGCACGAAGTTGTCGTCGCCGCGGATCCGGCTGCGCATCAGGTCGGCGGCCAGCATCGAGTGCTGGCCGAGCAGCGCCTGCAGGCGTACGGCCAGGTCAGCGGCCGTGGCGCGGGACAGATCGACGGGCGCGCCCGGATGCCGGGCCGTGCTGTGGCCGGCCGGGGCCGGGGTCAGCGGGCGGTGCGTCGCGACCGCGGCCGGCCCGGCCGCGAGGACCGCGGCCAACCCGACGGCCAGCGTCGGGAGCAGCCGCCAGTGATGACCAAGTCTGCGTCTCTGCATGCGCCTCATCGCCCAGCATCCTCATCGCCCGGCCGTCCCGGGCCGGAACCGCTGTCGCACCGGGAGCGGGCCGGCCGGCCGGTGACCACGAACAACCGGATGGTTGCCATTGGTGACGTCGCAGACACCATACGCTTGCATCGATGACGGTTGAGTCCCCCGAGCGGAGATCGTCATCCGCCCTTGTGGACACCGTCGAATCACCCGAAATCCGCGCAAGGAGACACCGGAAAAGGGGACCCCATCGAGTATCGTCAGAGTGCTGCTGACCTTAGTAAACGTCCGAGGTGACGGGATGGCGCCGGAAGGACAACTGGTGGCCGGCCGCTACCGCCTGCTGCGCACCCTCGCCGTCGGGGGCCTGGGCCGGGTGTGGCTGGCCGTCGACGAGACGCTCGGCCGTCAGGTCGCGATCAAGAAGTGTGCGCTGCCCGACGGGCTCAGCGCCGCCCAGCAGCGGCTGGTCCGCGGCCTGACGGTGCGCGAGGCGTGCGCGTTCGCCCGGATCGTCCACCCCAACGTGGTCCGGGTCCTCGACCTGCTGCCGGGCGAGGAGGAGCCGTGGATCGTGATGGAGTACGTCGCGTCCCGCTCGCTGCTGCAGGTCATCCAGGAGTCCGGCCCGCTGCCGCCGGCCCGGGTCGCCGCCGTCGGCCTCGCCGTGCTGAACGGCCTGAACGCGGCCCGCAGCGTCGGCGTGCTGCACCTGGACGTCAAACCCGCGAACGTGCTCATCGGCGACAACGGGCGGATCGTGCTGGCCGACTTCGGCCCCGCCGTCACCGACGCGGGCGTCCGCGCGCTGAGCGACGCCGGGATCGTGCTCGGCTCCCCGAAGTACATCGCGCCGGAACGGCTGTCCGGCGGCGTCTCTACCCCGCTGGCCGACCTCTGGTCGCTGGGCGCGACGCTCTACCACGCGGTGGAGGGCCGTCCCCCGTACGTCCGGGAGACCGTCGCGGACACCCTCAAGGCCGTCGCCGAGAGCGCCCCGGACCCGCCCCGGCAGGCGGGCCCGCTCGCCGGCGTGCTGGCGGGCCTGCTGCGGCGTGAGCCCGCCGACCGGCTGCCACCGTCCGAAGTGGAAGTCCGGCTCCGGCGCGTCGTGCAGCCACCGGCGTTGCCTTTCGGCGCGACGGTCACTGCCGTCCCCGTTGCCGTCCTGCCGGCCCCCGCAGCCGTGCCCCGGTCGCGGCTCCGGCCGCTGGTCAGCCGGACGGCGGCCGTCGGCACCGTGCTCGCCGTCGTCGCCGCGCTGGGTGGCGGGGCCGCGGCCACCCAGGACGGCGGCCGGGCCGGTGGCCAGCTCGGAGCCGCGGCGTCCACGTCGCCGCCGGCCCCGCTCCTGCTGCCGCGGGACTTCCGGTGGTGGACCAAGGGCGCGGAGTTCCGGGTGGCCGTGCCGGGTGCCTGGCGGCGCAGCCGGGGCATCGTCGGCGCGCTGGAGTTCCGTGCCCCGTCGGGCTGGCCGAGCGTGCGGATCAGCCGATGGGCCGCGCCGCCGCGCGACGTCGTCGCGGCGCTCATCACCGAGGAGAACGACGTAGGGCTCGCGGCCTACCGGCGCCTGCGGATGGAGGCGCTGCCGGAGCCACCCAACGCGGTCTGGGAATACACGTTCCGGGACCCGCGCCGCGGGCCGATGCACGGCCTGCGGCGGGTCCTGACCGCGGAGGGCCACACCTACCTCATCGAATGGCAGGCGCCGGCGCCGGCCTGGTCCGCCGAGTTGCCGAAGCTGGCCGTGGTGCTGGACAGCGTCGGGCCGGTCCCCGGGGCCTAGCGCCGGCCCCGTCACGTCGGCAAGGCGCCCAGCCAGGCGCGTGGACCGGCGTGCCGGACCCGGATCCCGGCGATGCCCACCGCGTAGCGCAGCGCCGGCACCAGGTCCTCGCCGCGGCCCAGCGCGACCGCCAGCGCGCCGTGGAAGACATCGCCGGCGCCGGCCGTGTCCACCGCCGCCACCTTCGGCACCGCCACCTCGCCGTGCTCGTCGCCGGACCACCAGCTGACCGGTTCCGGCCCACGGGTGATCGCCCCGCGCCGCACCCCGACGGAGCGCAGCGCGTCGCGGACTCCGTCGGTGCCGGGTGGGCGGAATGCAGCCGAGCAGGCCACGACGTCGGCCAGCGGCAGCAGCTCGGCGAAGACCGGCCGCCAGCTGCCCGCGTCGAGCAGCAGCGGCCGGCCGCTGCCCGCGGCGGCCCGGGCCAGCAGCGGATGATGCCCGTCGGCCAGGACCACGTCCGCGGTGGCGAGCACCGCGGACAGGCCCGGCGGTACGGCCACCTCGAGCCCGCGGGCGTTGCGGCTGACGATGGTGCGCTCGCCGGTCGCGTCCAGCACCGTGACGGCCGAGACCGGTGGCATCGTACGGGTCAGCGGCGTCGCGTCGAGCAGTCTCACCCCGTACGTCTCGGCATCGGCCCGGATCAGGCCGCCCAGCGGATGCGCGCCGATCGCGGTGACCAGCGTGACCGTCGCGCCCAGCGCGGCCGCGGTGATCGCGGCGTTGGTGGCCGGCCCGCCCGCGGCCACGTCGGCGGTCAGCGCCTCGGCCTTGGCGTCCACGCCGGGCAGCCGCTCGACGCGCTGCACAAGATCCACGGTGGCGAGGCCCACGCAGACGATGTGCACGGCGGAACCGCTGGTCATATCACGACCTTGCATGGGTTTTCCGCCGCCGGTGAGCTCAGCTCGCCAGGTCGGAGAAGAACACCCCGATGTTCCGGAAGACCTCGGCGACGCCTTCGCCGATGCCGTCGGCGATGTCCGCCGCGGGGCCGGGGTTGGTGCCGATGTAGTAGATGACCAGGACGAGCACGATCCAGCCGACGGCCTTCTTCATGGCACACCTCGTCTCGTGGGTCTTGATCGATGTGATCGTGGCACAGCCGCGCACGTCAGGTGGCCAGCTACGCGGGTTCGATACCAAAAAGCCGGGTCGCGTTGTGCCAGCAGACCGCGCGCAGCCAGTCGTCGCCCAGCTCCAGCCGGCGCAGGGCGGCCAGCTGGTGGGCGTACGGGTAGGGGATGTTGGGGAAGTCGCTGCCCAGCAGCACCTTGCCGGCCAGTCCCAGCTCGCGCAGCCGGGGGAGCAGCGCGGGCGGGTACGGCGCGAACTGCTCGAAGAAGTCGGTGCACGCCATGGTGGTGTCCAGGCCGACCCGGTCGTAGCGCTCGGCCAGCTCGAGGAAGCCGGTGTATTCCGGCCCGCCGAGGTGGGCGGTGATCATGGCCAGCCGCGGGTGGCGGGCGAGCACCTCGCCGATCGGGCCGGGCCCGGTGAAGCCGGCGGGGACCGGGCCGGAGCCGGCGTGCACGACGACCGGGGTGCCGGTCTCGGCGAGCAGCCCCCAGGCCTCGTCCAGCAGGTCGTCGCGCGGGTCGAAGCCGCCGACCTGCAGGTGCAGCTTGAAGATCCGGGCGCCGCGGCCCAGGGCCGCGCGCACGTCGGCGGTCGCGGACGGCTCCGGGAAGAAGGTCGCGCTGGGCAGGCAGCCCGGCGTACGGGCGGCGAAGTCGAGGGTCCAGGTGTTGAGGTCGGCGGCCATCCCGGGGCGGTGCGCGTACGCCAGCGCCGAGAACATCCGCACGCCGAGCGCGCCCAGCTGGGCCACCCGCTCGGCCTCGGTGCCGCGGTAGCGGATCGGCCACGGCCGGCCGATGAGCGGCCCGGCGCCGTCGAAGTGCGCCCACACCCGGCGCTGCATCCGCTCGGGCAGGAAATGGGTGTGTACGTCCGCCAGGCCGGGCAGGCCGAGCTCGCCGAGGAAGTCGTCGTTCACCGCCCGATCATCTCCTACGTCACATTCTGACAGTCACTTGCTTTTGGGTGTTACTGTCATTTCATGGCTACTTCCAAAATTCGCTGGTGGGCGCTCGCGGCGCTCGCCCTCTGCACCCTCGCCATCGGGTTGGACAGCACGGTCCTCAGCGTCGCGCTGCCCACCCTCGCCGGTGACCTCCAGGCCACCACCGGCGACCTGCAATGGATCACCACCGCCTACCTGCTGGTGATGGCCGCCGCCCTGCTCCCCGCCGGCATGCTGGGGGACCGGTTCGGCCGCAAGCGGATGCTGCTCGGCGCGCTGGTCGTCTTCGGCGCCGCGTCGGTCGCCTGCGCCTACGCCGCCTCGACCGGCCAGCTCATCGCCGCCCGCGCCCTGCTGGGGCTGGGCGCCGCTGTGATCATGCCGCTGACCTCGGCGGTGCTGACGGTCCTGTTCGATCCGGCCGAGCGGCCCAAGGCCCTAACCATCTGGGTCACCGCCAGCGCGCTCGGCATCCCGCTCGGTCCGCTGGTCGGCGGCTGGCTGCTGGACAACTTCTGGTGGGGCTCGGTCTTCCTGATCAACGTGCCGATGGTGCTGGCCGGCGTGGTCGCGGTCGCGCTCTGGGTGCCGGAGACGCACGGTGACCGGACCCGCCGCTTCGACCCGGTCGGGATCGTCCTGTCCACGACCGGCCTGGTCGCCCTCACGTACGGCGTCATCGAAGCCGGCGAGCGCGGCTGGACCGATCCCCGGTCCCTGCTCACCGCCCTGGGTGGCGCCGCGGTCCTGGCGCTCTTCCTGGCCTGGCAGCGCCGCGCCCAGGCGCCGCTGGTCGACCTCGCGCTGTTCGGCTCCCGCTCCTTCACCTGGGGTGCGGTGCTGTCCACGGTCGCCAGCTTCGGCATGTTCGGGTTGCTCTTCGCGCTGCCGCAGTTCTTCCAGGCGGTCGGCGGCAGCGACGCGCTCGGCACCGGCCTGCGCCTGCTGCCGGTGATCGGCGGCCTGCTGGTCGGCGCCCGGATCGCCGGCCGGCTGGAGCCGCGGCTGGGCGCGAAGATCCTCGTGACGGTCGGGCTGGTGCTGATGGCGGCGGGCCTGTTCGCCGGGGCCGCGACCGGCCCGGACACCGGGTACGGCTACGTCGCCGCCTGGGTCACCGTCGCGGGCCTCGGGCTCGGCTTCACCATGCCGCCCGCCATGAACGCGGCCCTCGGCGCCCTCTCGCCCGAGCGCAGCGGCGTCGGCTCGGGGCTGATCCAGGCGATGCGCCAGGTCGGCGGCGCGATCGGGGTGACGGTGCTGGGCACGGTGCTCAACGGCGCGTACCGCGACCAGGCGGACGTGACCGGGCTGAGCGCCACGGCCGCCGACGCCGTGCGTGACAGCGCCACCGCCGGGGTCGCCGTCGCGGAACGGCTCGGTGACCCCGTACTGCTGGGCTCGGTGCACGCGGCGTTCACCGCCGGCATGGACCGGGCGCTGCTGGTCGCCGGCGCGGTCGCGGTGCTTGGCGCCGTACTGTCGCTGCTCTTCCTGCCGGCGCGCCCGGCGCCGCCGGAACCCGCGATCGCCACCCTGCCTCCCGGATCGCTGCCGGCACCGGCAGAATCGGTGGCATGACGTCGTCCCTGCCGACCGGGCTGCGCGAGCGCAAGAAAGCCAAGACCCGGGCCGCGATCCGCGAGCACGCGATGCGGCTCTTCGACGAACAGGGGTACGCCGCCACGACGGTCGATCAGATCGCCGAGGCGGCGGACGTCTCCCAGAGCACCTTCTTCCGGTACTTCCCGACCAAGGAGGACGTGGTCCTCAGCGACGACTACGACCCGATGCTGGTCGCGGCGTTGCGGGCCCAGCCGGCCGACGTGCCGCCGGTCGAGGCCATCCGGCGCAGCGTGCGAGAGCTGTTCAGCCGGCTCACCGATGAGCAGTGGGGGCAGGAGCAGCGCCGGCAGCAGCTCATCCAGAGCATCCCCGAGCTGCGGATGCGCATCCAGCAGCAGTTCGCGGACTCGATCGCCCTGCTCGCCGAGGTGGTCGCCGAGCGCGCCGGGCTGCCGGCCGACGACTTCTCCGCCCGGGTGCTCGCCGGCGCGGTGATCGGCGCGGCGCTCGCCGCGACCCGGGACGGCGTGACCATGGCCCACGGCATCTCGTACTTCGAGGACTTCGACCGGGCGCTGGTCCTGCTGCAGGCCGGCCTACCGCTCGGGCCGCAGGCGGTCGTCCAGTAAGCGGCGGTCATCAGGTCGGCGACTCCGCGCCTTCGGCAGCATCTTGTATGACGCTCGTCATCTAATACTTGCGGTTCTTAGATGACGTACATAATCTAAGTTCCTTCGGACCAACGGAAGGAACCACCATGCAGCTCGAAAACTCCGTCGCCCTGGTCACCGGCGCCAACCGAGGCCTCGGCCGGCACTTCGCCGCCGAGCTCGTCCGGCGCGGCGCCAAGGTGTACGCCGCCGCCCGGCGCCCCGAGGCCGTCGACCTGCCGGGCGTGATCCCGGTGCGGCTCGACATCACCGACCCGGAGTCGGTCGCGCAGGCCGCCAAGGCCGCCGAGGACGTCACCCTGGTGATCAACAACGCCGGCACCAGCCTGGGCGCCGATCTGCTGACGGGTGACCTGAACGAGATCCGCCAGGAGATGGAGACGCACTACTTCGGCACGCTCGCCGTCACCCGGGCGTTCGCGCCGGTGCTCGAACGCAACGGCGGCGGCGCGGTGCTCAACGTGCTGTCGGTGCTGTCCTGGCTGCACCCCGGCCCGTTCGGCGCGTACGGCGCGGCCAAGGCCGCCGAGTGGGCGCAGAGCAACGCGCTGCGCGACCTGCTCGCGCCCCGGGGGATCGTGGTGTCCGCGCTGCACGTCGGCTTCATGGACACCGACATGGCGGCAAGCGTCCCCGCCGAGCAGAAGACCGACCCGGCCCTGGTGGCCGCATTGGCGCTGGACGGCGTCGCGGCGGGGCGGCCGGAGATCCTGGCGGACGACATCAGCCGCAGCGTCAAGGCCGGACTGGCCACGGCCCTGCAGGGCTGAGGGCTGCCTATCCGTGCTCCGGGTCTGGACGGGCGGTGCCGTTCGTGGTTGCTCCGGGCCCGGTGTGGAGGACCTCGCGGGCCTGTTCGGCGGCGCGGGTCATGCTCTCGCTGATGAAGTCGAGGAAGCGGGCGATCTTCTCCATGCGGGCGGCGGCGGGGGTGTGCGGGCCGAGGATGGCGACGCCCTCGCGTGCTGTTTCGACGAGCTGGTCGTTGGCCCGGGCGGTGGCGATCGTCGCCTGGTAGAACAGCTCGTCGTCGACGACGTAGCGGTCGCGGCGGCGCTCGTCGCGCTCTCGGCGGACGAGGCTCTGGCTCTCCAGGAAGGCGATCGCCTTGGAGATGGATCCCGGGCTGACCTGCAGCCGCTGGGCGAGCTGGGACGCGGTGAGGCTGCCCGCGTCGGTGGTGAACAGGCAGGTCAGCACCCGGGCCGTCATCTTGGTCAGGCCCGAGGCCATCAGGACGGTGGTGAGCCTGTCCTCGTATTCGGCCACGGCCTCGGCGTCGCGTCCGTGCGGCTGGGGGACTGACTCCGCCCCCCGGGAGGGGGCGGGCCTGCGCCGCTGGGCGCGGCGCTCGGTGGCGCGGTGGGCCAGGTCGGCGCGGTAGGCGGCGGGGCCGCCGTTGCGCATCAACTCGCGCGTGATGGTCGAGGTCGGCCGGTCGAGGCGCCGGGCGATCTCGGCATAGGGGAGGTGGTCGGCCAGCCCCAGCGCGATCTGGTGGCGTTCCTGCTGGGTGAGTCTGCCTCCCGGCATCGCGATCTCCTCGGTGGTCCTTCGTGGCGGTCGTCCGACTCGCCCAGCATAGCGTTTACTTCTGATTCATTGCAACGACAAGCGCGATGGTCGTTGCGTTATCGTTCAGCTCGTTGCAACAATTTCGCGGCTTCCACCTGCAGAGATGTCTCCCGTACGCAACAGATCAGTTGTCGGGTTTTGGAAAGCAACGTAGCGTTTCCGGTGTCAGAAACAACGCACGAACCCGGGAGAGCACGATGCAGAAGTTCGACACACCCGCCCCGATCGCCGCCGTCCTGGACATCCCCGCCGGGCGCATCCAGTTCATCGCCGCGAACCGCGCAGACACCACCGTCGAGGTCCTGCCCGCCGACCCCGCCAAGAGCCGCGACACCAGGACCGCCGAGCAGACCACCGTCGCGTACGCCGACGGCGTCCTGCGGATCACGGCCTCGGCCCCCGGCAACCAGCTCTTCGGCCCGTCCGGGTCCCTGGCGGTCACCGTCCAGCTGCCCGCCGGCTCCCGCGTCGAGGCCAAGGCCGCCAGCGCCGAGCTCCGCGGCGTCGGACGCCTCGGCGACGTCACCTTCGAGGGCGCGTACCGCCAGATCAAGATCGACGAGGCCGCGAGCGTCCGCCTCACCGCGATCGACGGCGACGTGGAGGTCGGCCGGCTCACCGGCCCCGCGGAGATCAGCACCGCAAGGGGCGACATCCGGATCACCGAGGCCGTACGCGGCACGGTCGTGCTCCGCACCCAGTCCGGCGACATCTCGGTGGCGGCCGCCGCCGGCGTCTCGGCCGCCCTGGACGCCGGCACCGGCTACGGCCGGATCAGCAACGCCCTCAAGAACGACGGCACCGCGGAACTCGACATCCGCGCCACCACCTCGCACGGCGACATCACCGCCCGCAGCCTGTAAAGGAGTGGAACCCATGACTACCACGATCAGTTCGACCTGGACCGGCATGGTGCCGGTCGACGACACGGCGCTGGCCGTCACCGACACGGGCGGCCCCGGCGTCCCCGTGGTTTACCTCAACGGCCAGTTCGCCACCCAGGGCTACTGGCGGCGGGTCATCGCCGACCTGGGGACGGGGTGGCGGCACATCACCTACGACGAGCGGGCCCGCGGCAGGAAATCGGGGCGTTCGGCGGACTACTCCTTCGAAGCCGCGGTCCGGGACGTCGATGCCGTCCTCGCGGCCCGGGGCGTGGACCGGGCACTGCTGGTGGGCTGGTCCTACGGGGCGTTCGTGGGGGCACACTGGGCCAGCCGGAATCCGGGCCGTACCGTGGGCGCGGTCCTGGTCGACGGCGCGCAGCCGTACGACTGGCTGGACGAGGCCATGGAACGGCGAATCCGGACGATGTTCCGGCGGATGGGGTGGTTCCTGCCGCTGCTGCGCCCGACCGGCCTGACTCCGCGGATGACCGCCGACGAGATGGCAGCCAGCAACATCGAGCTCGGCAAGCTCGGCCGGGAGCGCGAGCTGGGCGCCGTGCTGGACGCCATCACCGTCCCGGTGCGGTATGTGCTTGCTTCGGGGTCTTCCCTCGGCAGCAAGGGCGATGAGCAGGAACGCATCCGGGCGGGGCTCTCGCCGGTGTTCGAGCGCAACCCGAACATCCGGCTCAGCGCGAAGGTCGCCAGCAATCACGGTGCGATCCTGAAGAAGGACTTTTCGGCCATTGCCGAGGCTGTGCGTGAGGTTGCCGCCGTTGACCGTGCGGGGCGCTGAGGCACTACCGGCGGGCCCGGACCGTTGCCAGCGTCCGGGCCCGCCGGCGGCGGCGCGGGGTGCTTCGCGGGGTGCTTCGCGGTTGCGCGCTGGAGGCGGAGGTCGGTGTGTTGCGCCAGGAGACGGCCGCGGCCCGCGCGCTTCGCGGTTGCTTCGCGGTGCTTTGCGGTCAGGCGCGGCGTTTGGCCAGGTCGTGGCCTGCGTGACTTGGGCCGCCAGTCGATCGCAACACCCCGATCGGGCGATCGCGCCCACAGCCCCACCCGAGTCACGCCCAGATCTTGTGGCGGCGCGGTCCTCTCGGCACTCGTACGCATCTATGTCGATTTTGGGTCGGCGAGGTGGTGCGGATCTTGTGGTGGTGGGGTCGGTTCCGCACCCGGGCGCATCCATGTTGATTCAGGGTTGGCGTGCCCGGCGAGGCTCTCGGGGCGGCTTGGTCGGCTCCGCGCCGGCTACGTGGGAGCGTCTAGCAGGATGGGCTGTCCTGATTGGCCGTTGGTCACGGCGCTGATGACGGCGGCGGTCAGGCGTTGCTCCACCTCGGCGGCCGGCCGGCCGCAGTCGATCGTCAGTTGTTCCCATACGGGGATCGAGGTCATCGCCCAGGCCAGGTCGGCGGCGGTGTCCGGGTCCAGCCCCGGCCGCAAGTGGCCGGCGGTCGCCAGTCGCTGCGCGGCGTGCCGGAAGCCCACGCGTAGCTCGCCCATGCGGTCGTTCCAGGCGGTCATGGCGTCGGGGTCGTCGCGGCGGGAGGCCAGCAGTGCCGAGGCCACGGGGTGGATCTTCGCCGCGTAGCGCAGCCAGGCGGTCACGAACGCCTCCAGTGCCTTCACCGGGTCGTCGTTGCCGAGTGCCTGCTCGCAGTGGCGGCGGATGTCCTCCCGGTCGTCCATGTCTCGGACGACGGCCACGAAGAGGCTGGCCCGGGAGCTGAAGTGCAGGTAGACCGCCTGGCGGGAGACCCCGGCCGCACGGGCCACCTCGGCCATGGCGATCCCGGCTCCGCGCTGGGCGACGAGCCGACGGGTGGTGTCGAGGATGCGAGACCGGGTGCTTGACACGTGTAAAGCGTAGTCCTAGCTTTACACGTGTCAAGCACCCGGTCGCGTTGGAGGACCCATGAACACCGCCCATCCGGCAGCAACCGCCGCGCTCACCGCGATGAACGCGGTCACGGCCGGCGACCGAGACTCCTGGCTTTCCTGCTACGCCGACGACGCGGTGCTGCACGACCCGGTCGGCGGCTCACCCCTGGACGCCCAGGGCGCCGGCCTGCGGGGCCCGGACGGGTTCGACCGCTTCTGGCGGCAGGCGATCGCCCCCAACCAGGTACGTTTCGATGTCACCGCGGTGCACGCCGCCGGCGACGAGGCCGCCGTCGTCGCCACGGTCACCACACGTTTTCCCAACGGCGCCGTGGTCGACTATGACGGCGTCTTCGTCTACACGATCAACCACGACAAGCAGATCGTCTCGTTGCGCGGATACTGGGACGTGCAGCGCCTGAGGTCCGTCCTTCGTGACCCGCGCTGAACGGTTCCTGAGCGGACGGTTGGAAGCAGTTGTGATCGGGTAGGGCACGCGGATGACTGCGCTCTCTGCCCCTGTGTTGGCCGCGGAAGCGATCACCTCCGCCGGAACAGGCCAACTCGTCCTCGCCGCGGTGCTCGGCATCGCGGCCGTCGTCCTGCTCATCGCCTGGGCCAAGTGGCATCCGTTCCTCGCGCTGGTGCTCGGTGCCGCCGTGCTCGGGGTCGTGGCCGGCGCCGCGCCCGGCGCCACCGTCACGTCGTTCACCACCGGCGTCGGCAGCACGGTCGGCAGCGTCGGGCTGCTGATCGCGCTCGGCTCGATGATCGGGGCGCTGCTCGCCGAGTCGGGCGGCGCGGACGGCATCGTCAACACGATCGTCCGGAAGTTCTCCGGATCGGCGCTGCCGTGGGCCATGGCGGGTGTCGCCGCGCTCATCGGCCTGCCGCTGTTCTTCGAGGTCGGCGTCGTGCTGCTGGTGCCGATCGTGCTGCTGGTGGCCCAGCGCACCGACGTACCGCTGCTCAAGATCGGTATCCCGGCGCTGGCCGGCCTGTCGGTCCTGCACGGCCTGGTCCCGCCGCACCCCGGGCCGCTGGTCGCGGTCGCCAGCCTCGGCGCGGACCTCGGCCTCACCCTCGCCTTCGGCCTGATCTGCGCGATCCCCACCGTGATCATCGCCGGTCCGATCTTCGGCAACTTCATCGCCAAGCGGGTGCCGCTCGCGGTGCCGAGCCAGCTGGTGCCCACCGCCCACGGCACCCGATCCGCGGATCCGGGTAGCCGAACTGCGGACCAGGGCAGCCGGGCCGCGGCCTCGGGCAGCGGGGCCGCGACGTCCGGCGGCCGGGCCGCGGGCTCGGGGCCGGCCGGCGGTCGGGACTTCGTGGACCGTGACGACCTGGGCAACGCCGGGTCCGAGGAGCCGGACAAGGCGGTCGGCGCCGACCTGCCGGCCGCCCGGCGCAACCCCGGCGTGCTGCCCGCCGTGCTGACGATTCTGCTGCCCATCGTGCTGATGCTGATCCGCGCGGTCGGCGAGCTCACCCTCGACGAGGACACCGGCCTGCGCAACGCGCTGGACATCGCCGGCACCCCGGTGGTCGCGCTGCTGGCCGGCGTCCTGCTGGCCATGTGGACGCTGGGCAAGCGGGCCGGCTTCGACCGGGCACAGACCTCCGCGGTCATCGGCGGCTCGCTGCCGCCGATCGCCGGCATCCTGCTCATCGTCGCCGCCGGCGGTGGCTTCAAGCAGGTGCTGGTCGACGCCGGGGTCGGCAACGTGGTGGCGGACGCCGCCAAGGACGCGAACATCTCGGCGCTGCTGCTCGGCTTCCTGGTCGCGGTCGGCATCCGGGTGGCCACCGGGTCGGCCACCGTCGCCACGATCACCGCCGCGGGCATCGTCGCCCCGCTCGCCGCGACCCTGGACAAGCCCGAGATCTCGCTGCTCGCGCTGGCCATCGGTTGCGGCTCGCTGTTCTTCTCGCACGTCAACGACGCGGGCTTCTGGCTGGTCAAGGAGTACTTCGGGATGACCGTCGGGCAGACCATCAAGACCTGGTCGGTGATGGAGACGATCATCTCCGTGGTCGGCTTCGGCTGCGTGATGATCCTGGACATCTTCGTCTGACGCGGCGCCGGCGCGCTGACCGCAACCCGCCCGGCGGACGCGGTCAGCGCGCCGCTCTCGCCGCGAGGCACGGACGGAGGGCACGGTCAGCGCGTGCCGCGGAGGTAGGGTGCGGCCAGCGCGGCGATGCACAGCAGGGTGGCCACGCCCAGAGCGGCGTGCACGGCGAGCGCGCCGCCTCGCAGCGAGAGCGCCAGGTTGCCCGCGGTGCAGGCCAGGAACAACGCCCAGGCCGCGGTCCGGGCGGGTGAGGTTTGGGGTCGGTCAGGATCGGTCATGGCAGACACCTCGATGCGACATGGTGCGGATCGGTTGCCATCGACGCTAGGCGGCAGGTAGCGCGCCGCCGATACCGTCTCCTGCCCCTTCGGGGTACAGCAGGCTGTACTTTCCGGACCCGGCCCTGCCGCGGCCGGCGCCATGGCCCTAGGGTCAGCGGCCATGGAAGCGACGAAGATCCGGCGGCTGGCCGGGGAGGCCCGCGGGTCCACCCTGCGGGCGCTGCGCGACCTGCTCGGCGGTTTCGGCACCGCCGCCCTGGCTCTTGTCCTGCTGCTGTGGCTCGCCGTCGTGGCCGTCACCACCCTGATCGGCATCGGCCTGCCGTTGCGGTCCTCGGCGCTGCGGGCCCTGCACGCCGTCGCGGGCCTCGAGCGGGCCCGGCTCTCCCGGCGCGGCGCGGAGGTGCTCAGCCCCGGCCCGCTGCCCGTCCGGTGGCGCGAGGCCCGCGCCGACCCGGCCACCCGGCGCGAGCTGAGCTGGCTGGTCGGGCACGCCACCGGCGGGCTGCTGCTCGGCGGGATCGGGATCCAGCTGCCGGTCTGGGCTGTGCGCGACGGCACGTTCGCGTTGTGGTGGCGGCTGATCCCGGCCGACCAGGCGACCCCCGGCCTGGGACTGTGGACGGTGGACGACTGGCCGGGCGTCGCCACCGTCACGCTGATGGGCCTCTGCTGGGCCGTGCTGACCGTGGGTCTGACCCCGGCGCTGGCCCGGCTGCAGGCGGCGCGCGGCCGGCGGCTGCTCGCTCCCGGCCCGGAGACCGACCTGTCGCTGCGCATCGCCGAGCTCACCGCGACCCGGGCCGCCGCCCTGGACGCGCACGCCACCGAGTTGCGCCGCATCGAGCGGTCCCTGCACGACGGCACCCAGAACCGGCTCGTCGCGACCACCGTGCTGCTCGGCGCCGCCCGCCGGATGCTCACCCGCGACCCGGTCGGGGCGGAGGTTCTGCTGGAACGCGCGCAGGGCTCGGCGGAGCAGGCCCTGGCCGAGTTGCGGGCGGTGGCCCGGGGCATCCTGCCGCCGGTGCTCGCCGACCGGGGGCTGGCCGGCGCGCTGAGCGGGCTCGCCGCCACCTGCGCCGTGCCGTGCCGGCTGGAGGTCGACGTGCCGGGCCGCTGTGCCGCCTCGGTCGAGTCCACCGCCTACTTCGTGGTGGCGGAGGCCCTGACCAACATCGCCAAGCACAGCGCCGCGACCCACGCCGGGGTCGAGGTCCGCAGCCGCGGCGACCGGCTGCGGCTGCGGATCACCGACGACGGCGTGGGCGGCGCCGACGAGGCCGGCGGTTCCGGCCTGGTCGGCATCCGCCGCCGGATCGAGGCGCTCGACGGCGGCCTGACCGTGACCAGCCCGCCCGGCGGGCCGACAACCCTGGAAGTGGAGCTGCCGTGCGGATCGTGATCGCCGAGGACGACGCCCTGTTGCGCGAGGGGCTGGCGTTGCTGCTGCGCGCCGAGGGACTGGACGTGGTGGCCACCGCGGGCGACCCGGACGGGTTCCTGGCCGCCGTCGACGAGCACGCGCCGGATGTGGCGATCGTCGACGTGCGGATGCCGCCGACGCACTCCGACGAGGGGATCGTGGCGGCGGTCGAGGCCCGGCGGCGGCGGCCCGGCCTGGCGGTGCTGGTGCTGTCGGCGTACGTCGAGCAGATGTTCGCCACCGAGTTGCTCGCCGGTGGCACCCGGGGCCTGGGCTACCTGCTCAAGGAGCGGGTCGGCCGGGTCGAGGAGTTCCTGGCGGCGCTGCACCGGGTCGCCGGCGGCGGCACCGCCGTCGACCCCGAGGTGGTCGCGCAGTTGTTCGCCCGGACCAGCCCGGACGCGCGGCTGGACCGGCTCAGCCCGCGCGAGCGCGACGTGCTGGCGCTGATGGCCGAGGGCCTGGGCAACGTGGCCATCGCCGAGCGGCTGTTCGTCAGCGAGGGTGCCGTGCACAAGCACATCCGGAGCATCTTCAACAAGCTCGACATGGCGCCCGACGACCGCTCGGACCGCCGCGTCGCGGCCGTGCTGCGCTACCTGGACGGCCGGGAGCGCACCAGCTGAGACGATGCGCGGGCCCGGCCGTCGTGGTTATGCGTTCTGCTCGTCGCGCCAGGCCAGCCACTGCCGCAGCGGGCCCAGGTCCGGCTTCGGGCCGCCCACCCCGACGGTGAAGAGCGAGACGCCCTGCTCCCGCAGCGCGGCGCCGGCGGCCGAGGGGTCGCCCTTCGGGTCGCCCACGCCGGCCGACACCTCGATCTCGGCGGCGTCGCGGCCCGCGTCCGCGCAGTGCCCGCGCAGGACGCCGAGCTTGTGCTCGATGGTCGCCGCGTCGCCGAAGCTGTGCCAGATGTCGGCGTGCTTCGCGACCAGCTTCAGCGTCTTCTTCTCGCCGCCGCCGCCGATCAGCACCGGGATCTTGCGGGTCGGCGGCGGGTTCAGCTTGCCGAGGCGCGACTCGATCCGCGGCAGGGCCCCGGCGAGGTCGTCGAGTCGGCCGCCCGCGGTGCCGAACTCATAGCCGTACTCCTGGTAGTCCTTTTCGAACCAGCCCGAGCCGATGCCGAGGATGAGCCGGCCGGCGCTGATGTGGTCGACCGTGCGGGCCATGTCCGCGAGCAGTTCCGGGTTGCGGTAGCTGTTGCAGGTGACGAGGGCGCCGATCTCGACCCGCGAGGTCGCCTCGGCCCACGCGGCGAGCATGGTCCAGCACTCGAAGTGCAGCCCCTCGGGCTCACCGTAGAGCGGATAGAAGTGGTCCCAGTTGAACAGGACGTCGACGCCGAGTTCCTCGGCCTGCGCCGCCGTGCGACGGATGGTGGCGTAGTCCGCGTGCTGGGGCTGGAGCTGCAGCCCGATCCTTACCGGCCTGGAGGTCATGATCAAAGCCTAATCCCCGTACGGAGTGTGATCTTCCGCTCGGGTGTTTCTCAAGGTCAGCACAGGTTCGTGCCGCAAGATGGTGACCATGCGTAGACGGACCCTGCTGGGCGGGCTGGCCGCCACCGCCGGCGTCGGGGCCCTGACGGCGTGCACGGCGGAGACCGACATCGGCATGTCCGGTGCGACCACCGCGTCCGCCTCGGCCGCCCCGATCCTCGCCTCCACGACCGCGTCGTCGCTGGCGGCACAGAACGTGACGGCCCCGTACACGCCGGCGCCGGGCACCGCCCCGGCCGGCTCCTTCGCGGTCGGCAAGCGGGTCCTGCGGTTCTCCCGCGGCGCGGACCGCCCGCTGCCGACCACGGTCTGGTATCCGGCCACCGGCACGGCGCCCAGCAGCCCGGCGCCGGTCGACGACGCGCCGGCCGCCGCCGGCCGGTTCCCGGTGGTGCTGTTCAGCCACGGGCTGACCTCGCAGCCGGAGGACTACGCCGCGATGCTCGCGCGCTGGGCCCAGGCCGGTTTCGTGGTGGCCGGCCCGACCTACCCGCGCACCTCGTACGGCGCCACCGACTTCGACGCCCTGGACATCGTCAACCAGCCGCTGGACGCCTCGGTGGTGCTCGACTCGCTGTTGGCCCTGACCGACCCGCTCGGCGCGATCATCGACCCGGACCGGCTCGCCGCCGCGGGTCACTCCGGCGGGGGAATCACCACCGTCGGGTTGTTTAGCGCGCATCGTGATGAACGTCTCAAAGCGGGCGTTGTGCTCGCCGGTACGGACTTCCAGGGCGCACCCTTCGCCGGCCCGGCCGCGGCGATGCTCTTCGTGCACGGCCGCAAGGACACCACGGTCACCTACCGTGCCGGGCACACCGTCTTCGCGGCCGTTCCCTGGTCACGCGCGATGCTGTCGATCACCGACGGCGGGCACGTCACGAAGGCCGCCGACTTCGAGGCCACTACCGGCACGTCGACGGAGTTCCTGCGCTGGGCGCTGTACGGTGACACTACCGCCAAGGCCCGGGTTCCGGCCGCCGCGCAGACCGGCGAGGTGGCCACTCTCGAGACCGACCTCTGAGAGGCACCTTCGGATCTTCATGGCTAACCTGTTTCGAGTGACCTCCCCAACGCCTCCCCGCGACCGGAACAAGTTCGCCAGCGCCGGATCATTGTTGATCTGCGGCTTGCTGGCGGGCGTCGTGGTCGCCGCTGCCTCGTTCCCCGCCGTCGCTATGTCAGGGCTGGCGGCCAAGGCCGGATCGGAGACGTTCGCGCAGCTGCCCGGTGAGCTGGAGCAGCAGACGGCGCCGCAGGTGACGCGGGTGTTCGCGTCGGACAACAAGACCCAGATCGCGGTCATGTACGACGAGTTCCGCAGCGACGTCCCGCTCAAGGACATCTCGGTCAACATGCAGAACGCGATCGTCGCCGCCGAGGACCACCAGTTCTACAAGCACAACGGGGTCGACCTCAAGGGTGTCGCCCGCGCCTTCGTGAACAACAAGCAGGGCGGCGACAAGCAGGGTGCCTCGACCCTGACGATGCAGCTGGTCCGGATGACCCTGGCCTATTCGGCGAAGACCCCGCAGGACGCCGTCGACGCCACCAAGGACACTCCGGAACGCAAGCTCTCGGAGATGAAGTACGCGCTGCAGCTCGAGAAGGAGCTGACCAAGCAGCAGGTCCTCGAGCGCTACCTGAACATCGCCCCGTTCGGCAACGGCGCCTACGGCGTCTACGCCGGCAGCCAGGTGTATTTCAAGAAGAAGCCCAAGGATCTCACGGCCCCCGAGGCGGCCCTGCTGGCCGGCATGGTCAAGGCGCCGACCTCGTTCGACCCGACCACCGCCAGCGGCTACCCGCAGGCGCTGGACCGGCGCAACTACATCCTCGACAACATGCGGGACCTGGGCTACCTGACGCCCGACGCGGCCACCAAGGCCAAGACCGCCAAGCTCGGCCGGACCACCAACCGGCCGGGCAACGGCTGTGTGTCGGTCGCGAAGAACAACTGGGGCTTCTTCTGCGACTACTTCTACCGCTGGTGGCTGAGCCAGGAGGCGCTGGGCAAGACCACGTACGACCGGGAGCGGCAGCTCAAGACCGGCGGCTACCGGATCGTGACGTCGCTGGATGTCAAGGCGCAGAGCGCCGCCCGCGAGGAGATCACCGGGCTGATCAAGGACACCAACCGCAACGCGCTGCTGCTGGCCGGCGTCGAGCCCGGCTCGGGCCGGGTGCGCTCGCTCGCGGCGAACCGCAAGTACAAGCTGGACAGCAGCACCGATCCGCAGAACAAGATCTCCTCCGACCCGCGCAAGGCGGCCGAGGGCATCCGCGGCACCTACCCGAACACCACCAACCCGATCATCACCGGTGGCGGCGACATCAACGGGTACCAGGCCGGCTCGGTCTTCAAGATGTTCACCATGGTCGCGGCGCTGGAGAGCGGCCTCGAGCCGAGCTACACGATCAACGCCCAGGCGCGGTACCGGTCCAACTACATCATCTCGCCGGAGTCCGACGCGGCCTGCCCGGGCACCCACTTCTACTGCCCCGGCAACTCCTCGGCGAGCGAGGTCGGGCCGTTCAACATGTGGACCGGCTTCGGCCGCTCGGTGAACACCTACTTCGTGCCGCTGCAGGAGAAGGTCGGCGCGGAGAACGTCGTCGACGTGGCCAAGCGCTTCGGGGTCAAGTTCCGGGCCGAGCAGGACGCGGAGATGGCCGACAACGAGGAGGCCGCGAACCAGTGGGGCGCGTTCACCCTCGGCGTCTCGGCGTCCACCCCGCTGGACATCGCGAACGCGTACGCGACGCTGGCCGGTGACGGCATGTATTGCGCGCCGACGCCGATCCAGCAGATCTACACCCAGGAGGGCAAGAAGACCGACCTCGGCCAGCCCAAGTGCAACCGCGCGACCAGCAAGGACGTCGCCCGCAAGGCGCTGGACGCGGCCCGCTGCCCGGTCGGCGACCGCGCCCAGCTCGGCAACTGCGCCGGCGCCACCGAGTCGAACGCCCGCCGGGTCGTCGGCCACCCGGTCTTCGGCAAGACCGGCACCACCGACGACGACAAGACCGCCGCCCTGGTGGTCGGCACCCAGCGGCTCGTGGTGGCCGGCTACCTGGTCAACCCCGACTGGGCCGGGCACACCGACCGGATGTCGCACAGCATCGTGAACCCGGCGGTCTACCGCACGGTGGCCGACTACATGAAGGACAAGCCGGAAGAGGAGTTCAAGACCCCCGGCTGAGCCGACCCGCAGCGGAAAACCCAGGCAAGTTCGTTATTTGAGCCATTCAGGCCGGCCGGTATTCGACTTCCGGCCGGCCCGGGCCGCCGTAGCGGGAGCTGCGGACGACCCGGCCGCCGTCGGCCAGGTGCTCCAGGTAGCGGCGCGCGGTGACCCGGGACGCCCCGATGACGGCGGCGACCTCGGCGGCGGAGAGCCCGGCGGGGCCGGTCACCGTCCGGAGCGCGGCCAGGACCAGATCGAGGGTACGGGCATCGAGCCCCTTGGGCAGCGAGTCCTGCGGGGCGCCGCGCAGGGTGGCCAGCACCCGGTCGATCTCGTGCTGGGCGGCGACCTCGCCGGTGTCGCGCAGCTGGCTGCGGTACTGCGCATAGCGGTCGAGCTTGTCGCGGAACGCCGCGAACGTGAACGGCTTCAGCAGGTAGTGCGTCACGCCGAGGGCGACGGCGGCGCGGACCATCGCGATGTCCCGCGCCGAGGTCACCGCCAGCACGTCGGTGCCGCTGCCGGCCGCCCGCAGCGCCCGGGCGATCTCCAGGCCGTGCTTGTCGGGCAGGTTGAGGTCCAGCAGCACCAGGTCGACCGCGCCGCCCCGCAGCGCGGTCATCGCGTCCTGGGCGGTGTGCGCGACGGCGACGACCTCGAACCCGGCGATCCGCTCGGTGTACGCCCGGTGCGCGTCGGCGATCAACGGCTCGTCGTCCACCACCAGCACCCGGATGGCGCTCATGACGGCACCGGGAGCCGGACGGTCAGGACCGCGCCGCCGCCGGTGGCCGGGGCGACGTCGTAGCTTCCGCCGTACCGCTCAGCGACCTGACGCACCAGGGCGAGCCCGACCCCGTGGCCCTGCCCGGACTTGGTGGTCCAGCCGCGGCGGAACGCCGCGGCGGCCTGCTCGGCGGACATCCCCGGACCGGTGTCGGTGACCCGGACCAGCACCGCGCCGTCCTGCTCGCGGACCAGCACCCGCACCCGGCGTGGCGGCGCCGCCGCCGCGACCGCCTCCAGGGCGTTGTCCACCAGGTTGCCGACGACGGTGAGCAGGTCCCGGCTCGGCAGCGGCTCGCCGGCGACCCGGGAGGCGTCGTCCACGGTCAGCTCCACGCCCCGCTCGCTGGCCTGCGCGGACTTGCCCAGCAGCAGCGCCGCCAGGGCCGGCTCGGTGAGCGCGCCGACCACCTGGTCGGTGAGCTGCTGGGCCAGCGCCAGCTCGTCGGTGGCCAGCCGGATCGCCTCGTCGGGGCGGCCCAGCTCGACCAGGGTCAGGACCGTGTGCAGCCGGTTCGCGGCCTCGTGCGCCTGCGACTGCAGCGCCTGGGTGAGCCCGCGCACCGAGTCCAGCTCGCCGGTCAGCGCCCGCAGCTCGGTGTGATCGCGCAGGGTCAGCACGGTGCCCACCGTGCGCCCTTCGAACCGGGTCTCACGCTGGCTCGCCACCAGCACCCGGTCCCCGGCCAGCACCGGCTCGTCGACGGTGGCCCGGCGGGAGGTGAGCAACGCGGCGGCCTCGGCGGGAAGGTCCAGCTCCGCGATCGGCCGGTCGATGGGCGCGTCGTCGGCGAGCCCGAGCAGCCGGCGGCCCTCGTCGTTGATCAGCGTCACCCGGCCGTCGCGGTCGACCACCACCAGACCCTCCCGTACGGCGTGCAGCACCGCGTCGTAGTACTCGTACATCCGGGTCATCTCGGCCGGCCCGAGGCCGTGGGTCTGCCGGCGCAGCCGGCGGCTGAGCAGCCAGGCCCCCGCGGCGGCGAGCAGCAGCGCGGCCACCGTGGCGAGCGCCACGGTCGGCGCCTGGCCCAACAGCTTACGGTTGATCGCCTCGGTGGTGATACCGACGGACACCAGGCCCACGATCGTGCCGTCGCCGGCCCGCACCGGCACCACCGTGCGCACCGATTCACCGAGACTGCCGGTGTATTCCTCGACGACCGTCCCGCCGGCCAGCGCGCCGGCCACCGACCCGGCGAACTTCTGCCCGATCAGGTTCGGGTTGCGGTGGGTGTATCGGGTGCGGTCGGTGGCCATCACGACCACGAAGTCGGTCTCGGTGGCGATCCGGGTGGATTCCGCGTACGGCTGCAGCGTCGCCGACGGGTCCGCCGAGCGCAGCGCGTCGACCACCATGGGTGACCGGGCGAGGGTCTCGGCCACCGCGCTCACCTCCTCGACCGCGGCATCGCGCGCGTCGCGGCGGGCGAGCAGCACGGTACCGGTGGTCCCGCCGGCCACGAGCAGCGTGACGACTAGGACCTGCAGCGCGAAGAGCTGCCCGGCGATACTCCAGCGTCGCCTCATGGGCGTCGTCTCCTCGGCATGTTTCCCGTCGTTGGTGGTCGCGTTTCGGCCTGGTGAACAGAATGAACGCAATGATGCTCCATGGTGAGACCTGGGACACAGTTTCCGGCATGGAGAGCCTGAGCCCCGCCCCGCACGCCCCGACCCCGGGGGCGAAGCGGGACCGTACCCACTACTTGTATCTGGCGGTGATTGTCGCCGTCCTCCTCGGCATCGCCGTCGGTTTCCTCGTTCCCGACTTCGCGGTGGAGCTGAAGCCGATCGGCACCGGCTTCGTCAACCTCATCAAGATGATGATCAGCCCGGTCATCTTCTGCACGATCGTGCTGGGTGTCGGTTCCGTCCGCCAGGCCGCGAAGGTCGGCAAGGTGGGCGGGCTCGCACTCGGATACTTCCTGATCATGTCGACCGTCGCCCTGGCCATCGGCCTGGTGGTCGGCAACCTGATCCACCCCGGTTCCGGCCTGAACCTGAACCCCGACGTCGCGGCGGCCGGTCAGAAGGCCGTCGGTGACACCGCGAGCGAGGGCACCGCGGACTTCATCCTCGGCATCATCCCCACCTCGCTGTTCTCGGCGCTGACCGAGGGCAAGGTGCTGCAGACCCTGCTGGTGGCCCTGCTGGTCGGCTTCGCGCTGCAGTCGATGGGCGCGCGCGGCGAGCCGGTGCTGCGTGCCGTCGGCCAGCTGCAGCGGCTGGTCTTCAAGGTGCTCGCGATGGTCATGTGGCTGGCCCCGATCGGCGCGTTCGGCGCGATGGCGGCGGTGGTCGGCGCGACCGGCATGGACGCGCTCAAGAGCCTCGCGCAGATCATGCTGGGCTTCTACGCCACCTGCGCGATCTTCGTCTTCGTGATCCTCGGGACAATGCTCTGGGTGGTCGCCCGGATCAACATCCTCAGCCTGTTCCGCTACCTGGGCCGGGAGTTCCTGCTGATCGTCTCCACCTCCTCGTCGGAGTCGGCGCTGCCCCGGCTGATCGCCAAGATGGAGCACGTCGGCGTCAGCAAGCCGGTCGTCGGGATCACCGTGCCGACCGGATACTCGTTCAACCTGGACGGCACGGCGATCTACCTGACCATGGCATCGTTGTTCGTCGCCCAGGCGGTCGGCAACCCGCTGTCGGTGAGCGAGCAGATCTCGCTGCTGGTCTTCATGATCATCGCGTCCAAGGGCGCCGCCGGTGTCACCGGCGCGGGCCTGGCCACGCTGGCCGGCGGCCTGCAGAGCCACCGCCCGGAGTTGCTCGACGGCGTCGGCCTGATCGTCGGCATCGACCGGTTCATGTCGGAGGCCCGGGCGCTGACCAACTTCGCCGGCAACGCGGTGGCCACCGTGCTGATCGGCACCTGGACCCGCGAGTTCGACCGGGACCGGGCGCTGACGGTGCTCGCCGGTGGAGACCCGTTCGACGAGGCGACGATGCTCGACGAGCACGACGACGCGCCGGAGGCGGCATCCGGCCCGCCGCCCGTCGTCAACGCGGGCTCACCCAGCTGAGCCCAACCCCTGATCGCCACTCCGCCGCGCCGACCCCTATTGCCCCAGGCGCGGCGGAGTGGCCACAACTCCGGCTCTTCCGCACGCGGCCACCCGGTGGTCGCGGCATTGTCATGTACAGACCAGCGTCGATCTCATAAATTTCCCACTATCTATCTACTTCGGATCGTGGGAGCACACATGCCCGGTAGAAGCAGGATCGCGGCCGCGCTGTCGGCAGCGCTGGTGTCCATCGGCCTCGCCGCCCCGGCACCCGCCGGAGCGGCGATCAGCCGAGCCGAACTGGCGCTGCGCTGGGCGCCCATCCACTACCAGGACGTCGACGCCACCGGCAGCCACGCGCTGGGCGGCAAGTCGGACTACCTCACCAAGGTCGACTTCGACGGCGACTGGGCCGGGCGCAACAACTGGGACCGGGCCGCCCAGTCCGGCGTGTCGTTCGCGGCGGCGGCGTACTACTCCGTGGCCGAGACCGGCACCCACTGGTACATCACCTACTTCTTCTTCCACCCCCGCGACTGGGTCGACCACCCGTTCTTCGAGACCGAACACGAGAACGACGGCGAGGGCGTGCTGCTCGCGATCCAGAAGGACGGCTCCACGTACGGGGTCCTGCGCTCCGCGGTCACCGTGGCGCACACGAGCTTCTACTCGTACACGCCCAGCGGCAGCACCTGGACCACCGGCCGGGAAACGGTCGACGGCACGCTGCAGTTGCAGTCGTCGCCGCACGACTCGTTCCAGCACCCGGTCACCGCGCAGGAGGTGCAGGGCCACGGCCTCAAGGCCTACCCGCAGTACACGATCAACGGCGACGGCCTGGCCTACTACCCGTCGACCCAGGGCGAGACGCCGAGCAGCACCAACGACCGCGACGTGACGTACGAGCTGATCGACATCTTCGCGGCCGGCGGCCTCTGGGCCCAGCGCGACAACACCGTCCTGTTCGCCGGCCTCGGCACGTTCGCGGGCGACACCTCCGGGGACTGCGGGGTGGGCACGTATTCCTGCGGCACCAACTCGGCGAACGCCCCGTGGGGCTGGGACGACGGCGACGACCTGCCGGGGCGCGGCGAGATCGCCACGGATCCGGCGAAGCTGTCCGCCGAGTACTTCACCGTGCCGGGGGAGTTGGCGCGGGGTTACACCTACAACCCGTACGCGGCCGAGGCGGCCGACCTGCGCAAGGCGGCGAAGACGGCCCCGCCCATCACGGACTGATCGCGTTCCGTACCCCGGCGTCCCGGAGGTCACCTACCGGGCGCCGGGGTGCGGCCGTGACCGTAAGTCACCGGCTCGGTTGCGGCGTCGGCCCCCCGTCCGTCGTGCGATGTCGTTCCACGTTGCTAGCCTTGCGCGGTTTCTGCGCCCGTCTTCTTGACCCGTCTGATGCGGCTAAGGGCGTTGATGTCTACCCCAACAGGCCGGGACCACGGGGCATGACTCCGTTCAGTGGTCGAAGTAGCGAGATCCATCTATGGTGTGCCTTGCTCCCTGACCTCTCTGGAAGGAAGGCATCGTGCGACGACGCACAGTAACGGCAGCAGGCGGGATACTCGTGGCCGCGGCGGCCACCGTGTTCGCCATCGCCGGGACCGGCACGGCCAGCGCTATCGCCAACGGAGAGCTGGTGCCCGAGGGCCAGTACCAGTTCTCGGTGAGGCTGGTCATGACCGGCATCCCGACGGCTGCCGGCGGCAAACGCAACAGCGGCTGCTCCGGTGCGCTGATCGCCCAGCAGTGGATCATCACCGCCGGGCACTGCTTCCGCGACGCGAACGGAGTCCGGGTGGAGCGGCCGGTCGCCGACTCCACCGTGGCCACCATCGGCCGCGCGGACACGACCGGCACCGGCGGGTACGACCTCGAGGTCGTCGCGGTGCGGCAGTCGACCACCGCCGACGTGTCCATCGCCAAGCTGGCGTCCCCGGTCGACGACATCGAGCCGATCGAGATCTCCAGCGACCCGCCGGAGGTCGGAGACGTGCTCCGGCTCACCGGCTACGGCTCGGTCACCAGCACCAACCCGGTCCAGGAGACGCACCTGCGCACCGGGCAGCTGTCCGTGCTCACCGTCGAGAACACCATCATCGGCGTGGAGGGCTTCGCGCCGGCCGACAACACCACGCCCTGCCCGTACGACTCGGGCGGCCCGTTCTTCATCGAACAGCTCTGGAGCGCACCGCAGCTGGTCTCCGTGGTCAGCAACGGCCCGAGCTGCCCGCACACCCAGAAGGAGTCCAGCGCCCGCGTGGACAACCTGAAGGACTGGATCGAGGACACGATCGAGGCCACCGAGTAGCACCGACGAAAAGAGGGGCCCGGAGATCGTCCGGGCCCCTCTTTCTCGTAGCGGTTACCGCCGCCTCAGCGGCCGTACTTGTCGAACGGGACCGTCCAGTCGCCGAGACCGTTCCAGATCGGGAGCTCGCGCGGGGTGTTCTTGACGTCGACGATGTCGCCGATCAGGAAGTTGTTGTAGACCCATTTGGCGTCGGCCGTGCCGAGGTTGATGCACCCGTGTGACAGGTTTGCCCGGCCCAGCGAGCCGTTCCACGGAGCGGCGTGCAGGTATTCGCCGGAGTAGGTGATCCGGGTGCAGAACTCGATGTTCTCCGACACGTAGTAGTTCGGGTCCTTGGGGTCGGAAACGCCGTAACTTGCCGAGCTCATGGTGTGCTTGCGCTTCTTGCCCAGCACGACGTGCGGACCGCCTGCCGTCCAGTAACTGATGTGCTCGCCGTTCGACCCGGTCGTGCCGCCACCCTTGCCGAGGCTGCTCTTCATCGTCCGGACGAGCTTGCCGTTGATGTAGACCTTCGTCAGGTGGGTCCGGTTGTCACTGATCGCGATCAGCTGCCGGCCGATCGTGAAGTGGGTCGAGGCGTTCTTCGCCCCGTACGTCGTCTTGCCGAGCTTGACGCCGAACATGGCGACGCTCACCTTGACCGTCGTGCCGGCAGCCCAGTATTTCGCCGGCCGCCAGTGCACGGTCTTGTCGTCTTTCCAGTAGAACTTGCCCGCCACGGCGGGCGAGGTCTTGATCTCGATGGCCTTCTCCGCCGCGTTCTTGTTGACGGCGCGGTTGAACGCGACGATCACCGGCTGCCCGGCGCCGTACGTCCGGCCCTCTTTGAGGGCGACCATGGAGTTGGCCTGGAAGGTGACCCGGGCGACGTTCTCCGGTTTCAGCGTGGTGAAGCTGGTGTCCTCGGTGGTCGTCGCGCCCGCGTTGTCGGCGGCCGTGACGGTGACCGTGTACTTCTTGCCGTACGCGAGATCCTGGGTCGAACGCCAGGTCCCGTCCTCCTGCATCGCGCCGTCGATCTTGGTCTTGCCGGCGGTGACGGTGACCGACTGGAGTTTGCCGTCCGCGGCGCTGACAACGATCGGCTTCACCGGCAACACCGCGGTGTCCCCGTTCGCCGGCGTCACGCTCAGCCGGACGGGCGCGGCGGCCGCCTGTTCAATGTTCGCCGCCGGCTCAACCCAGTTCTTGGCGCCGTCCGCCGCGCCGGACGAGGAACACCCGGCAGCCGTGGCAGCCGCGGCCATGCCAACCGCACCAATGATCACCTTGCGTCGCTGAATCATTACTCTCACATTCGAGGGATGCCAACCGGCGCCATCCAAGGCCCTACAAGATATAGACGTGAGCGGGGCTCGAAAAGTTGCGTCCTGCTGCGAAAAGAAGATCATCCTGACAGATCCAGATCTCGGCCGGTAGACCCCATCGATCGGCAAAAGTGCCATCCTGGTACGGGAGGACAAGATCCGCCCGGTACGGGTGATCCCGGCCACAAGATCGTCGTCGATGTACGACTGTGTCTCGTTCCCCGGGCTGCGTCTTGTCTTCCGGGGTGCGTCTTGTCTTCCGGGGTGCGTCTCGTTCCCCGGGGTGCGTCGTCCGTCTCGCTTCCGTGCGCGAGGATGGTGCGGCGCTGGCGCAGGAGCGGCTCGACGCTACCCAGCACAGGTGGCCGTCCCGGCCATGATCGGTCCAGCTCGGCTTCACTCGCAGGGCCGAACTCGTGCTCCGCGGCTCGTCCCCGCTCGCCGCTGGCGCTTGGCGTTCGCGGGGTCCGGGGCAGGTGGTTGGCCTCCATGATGGAGTCCCGGTCGTCCTGCCGCGCTTGGGGGACGATTTCGGTGGGGTATGGCCTCTGGATGTGGCGGTGCGCGAACCGTCTTGGCAAAGATGCGCCATGAATTGGGCAAACGTGCGGGTTTCGGTGGAACGGCCGCGGTCGCGTGGTGACGGCCGAGGGCGCGGGGGATCGGCGACAGTTCCGGGTCGGTGCCGGTTCATGCAAGCGGTTTCGGAGCGGTGCTCCGGAACGGCGTCTGGGAATGCATCGACGTCGGTGGACGGCTGAGCTGCTGACAGCCTGACTGAGCTGGCAATGCTCCTTATGCCCGCGGCATGAGCGGATGGATTTCCGCCGTCGCGTGGTAATTCCGACGGCGATTCGTCCAGTCGATATCCGGTCGTCCGGATCTGTCGCGGATCCACTCCGGCAGCGCCCGGAGCACGTCACGGATATGCTCTTGCGATGCGGTCGATTTTGGCATGATCGAATGCTTATCGGGTCAGGCGATCATGGCAGGAATAAGGGACAATAGTCTGATGCGGCAGCTCCAGTTGTTCACCACGGCGGAATTGGCCAGAATGCGCGACCGGACGGCGGCGCGCAACTATTCGCCAGAGCGTGACGAGTTTCGCCGCGAGCATGAACGCCATCGCGCTTGGGGCCTGATTCAACGCCACGGCCACAAGCTGCGCCACCTGCGTAACAGCTCTCGCGCTACGCCGGAGGACCGCCGACAAAACCCACCCGCGGCCCCACCCGCGGCCCCACCCGCGGCCCCACCCGCGGCCCCACCCGCGGCCCCACCCGCGGCCCCACCCGCGGCCCCACCCGCGGCCCCACCCGCGGCCCCACCCGCGGCCCCACCCGCGGCTCCGGCCCTGGCTCGGGTTCGGACCTCGTCGGCGGCTCCGGCGCTGGCTCGGGTTCGGACCTCGCCGGCGGCTCCGGCCTCGCCGGCGGCTCCGGCGCTGGCTCGGGTTCGGACCTCGCCGGCGGCTCCGGCCTCGCCGGCGGCTCCGGCCCTGGCTCAGGTTCCGACGCCGCCCGCGGCCTCGCGCCCCACGCGCACGCCCAAAGTTCCGGTTCCGACCCCGGTTCCGGCTGAGCGGCAGCAACACCGGACGCCGGCAGCATTTGAGCAGCGGCGATCCCCGGCGAGGAACCAACCGACACGCAACCATCACGGCTCACCCGGCCAGGAGCCCGTACCCTGCCACGAGACACCGGCCCCCGCGGTGGAGCCAGTCCCGACAAACCGACCACAGCCCGCCCGCGCCAAACACCACCCGGCCCGCGACCCCGACGAGCCGTCACACGCGATCAGCCCCGGCCCGAGCAGTCCCGCACCGCAGCCGTCACCACCTGCGGCACCGCACCGGTCAGGCCGAAAGACCGAGACCACCCGGCCCGGCCCGCGACCGCCGCGACACCGTCATGGGCGGGCCAGGGGCAAGCAGGCGGCCGGCGCGATCGACACCAACTCGAGACCAGCAATCCGCCACTCGCTCATTTCACCAAAGCGACCTGGCAAAGCACGCGACCCCCCGAATTCCCGGGATCCCGGATACGTTCCCTACGCACACAGAACGCGACGGCCTGAGGCCCGCACCCTCGGCGACCCCGCGCCCTCGATGCGCTGGAAGCCCGTGCTGAACGCCTTTCGCCATCATGTTCGGTGACTGCTGGTCGGCCGCCGAGACCTACCAACCGAATGCCAGAAACACCGTTCGCGTTACGGACCCCAGCCGAGGACCGTGTGAGACGGAATGGTCGGCCTTCTCGCTGAAGGTGGCGTTTCCTGGACGAGTGCCGAGGTCATGGTGCCGCTATTGCCGCGTGGGCCGGGCACGGGCCGTTGTCGCCGGGTCGGTAGGGTTCGTCGGGAGGTGCGCGGATGACTTTCCGGCTGGCGGCATATGCCGTGTGCATCGAGGATGGGCGTGTGCTGCTCGCCCGCTATGTTTCGCCGGCGGGGGACACGAACTGGACCCTTCCCGGCGGCAAGGTTGAGCATGCGGAGGATCCGTTCGATGCGGTGGTTCGGGAGGTTGCCGAGGAGACGGGCTGCGAGGCGGTGGTCGAACGCCTGCTGGGTGTGGACTCGAGGGTGATTCCCGCCGCCGAGGCGCGGTCAGGGGTTGAGCATCAGAATGTCGGCGTCTTCTACCAGGTCCGGATTACTGGTGGCGTCCTGCGGCCCGAGCCGAACGGCGAGACCGCTGAGTCGGTCTGGACGTCGATACCGGGTGTCGCCGGTTTGTGCCGCTCGTCGCTCGTCGACGTTGGTCTTGCCCTGGCGCGGATGCTTCCGGCCACCGGCCACGTGTCTCCTGTTGCGGTCGGCGGCCTGATTCGGCACTGAGTTGCCTTCCGGAGAGCTATGAGGTGCGGCGTGCTTGACCCGCCAGTGGCCGCGCCCTTCGCCGGCCCTTGCGTCGCGAATCCAGGTCCATCGCAGGCCTGGCTCGCTACCGGCCCCGTCCGTCGATGGCCCGGCCATCGCCGAGCCGGGTAGCAGGGTGGCGCGCTCAGTCGGCCAGGATGTCGTTGAGCCAGGCGTTGCGGAACACGCCCGCGGGGTCGTGCCGCTGCGCCAGGGCCCGGAAGTCCGCGAAGCGGGGATAGCGCCCGCGCACCGTCGCCGCGTCCTGGGTGAAGACCTTGCCCCAGTGCGGGCGTGGCTCCAGTGGCGCGAGTTGCTCCTCCACCGCCTTCACCGCCGGCAGCACCGCCGCAGTGTCGGCGATCCAGGTGAAGTGCAGGCCCAGGCTTGCGCGCTGGTAGTTCATGCTCAGCCACAGGTCGTCGGCGGCGACCGTGCGGAGTTCGTTCACCTGTAGGACCGGGGCGATCTGCTTGCGGACCCGGGCGACCGCGTCGATCGCCTCCAGGGCTCGGTCGAGCGGGACCATCCACTCCGACTGCAGCTCGGCGCCCGTGCTGGGGGAGAACTCCATGCGGAAGTGGGGCAGCCGGGCGTGCCACGGGCCCGGCACCCCGAACTGCTCGGTGCTGTTGCCGGCCGGCACTCCCGGCACCGGGTGGCGGGGGCCGTCTGCCGGGCGTGCGCCGAAGTATGGGCCTTCCGGCATCGGGTCGGTGCGCTTGAACCAGGCGTGGTTGATGTCCTCGCTCGCCCAGTTGGTGAACAGGCTGACGCTGTAGCCGGCCGCGAGGATTTCCGGCAGGTTTTCCTGCAGCGCGGCGCGGGGCAGGTCGTCGTAGACGTACTGGCGGAGTTCGAACGCGGGCTGCACGTCCAGGGTCAGCGCGGTGACCACGCCGAGGGCGCCCAGGCCCACCACCGCGCCGGCGAAGTCGGCGTCGCCGCGGCGCAGCGTCACCAGCTCGCCGTCGCCGCGGATCAGTTCGATGCCCGCGACGGAGGTTGCCAGGTTGCCGTTGCCGACGCCGGAGCCGTGGGTGGCCGTGGTGACCGCCCCGGCGACCGAGATGTGCGGCAGCGATGCCATGTTGTGCACCGCCAGTCCCTCGGCGTGCAGGCGGTCGGCCAGTTCGCCGTACCGGATGCCGCCGTCCACCCGGACGGTCTGCCGGTCCGCGGCGATCTCCACGACGCGGGGCAGGCCGGCCAGGCTGACCAGGTCGCCGGTGGTGTCGGCCATCCGGTTGAACGAGTGGCCGCTGCCCAGGACCCGCACCGGGCCGCCCGCCGCGACGATCTCCCGCAGCTCGGGCAGCGCCGCCGGCCGGTGCAGCCGGCGGGCGCCGAAGGTGATGTTGCCGGCCCAGTTGGTCACCACGTTGCTCACCGGCCCAGCCTAGGCGCTCCCGATCAGGAGTTGACCGCCGCCGGCTCGGCCTCGACCTCGGCGGCCGCACGCTGCCAGCGGGTCGCCGGCGTCTTCTTCCGGCCGCTGACCGGCCGGGGGCCGTCGGCCAGGGCCTTGGCCTCGCCGCGGTTGGGCAGCGAGAGCCGGAAGACCTTGTACCAGGCGGAGCCGACCTGCCGGGGCAGCGAGCCGCTGGTGTACGACAGGCCGTACCGCTGGAACAGGTCGCGGATCTGCGGCGCGATCTCCTGGTAGCGGTTGCTCGGCAGGTCGGGGAAGAGGTGGTGCTCGATCTGGTAGGACAGGTTGCCGGTCATGATGTGCATGGCCCGGTTGCCGTCGATGTTGGCCGAGCCGAGCATCTGGCGCAGGTACCACTCGCCGCGGGTCTCGCCCTCGATCGAGGCGCGCTCGAAGGTCTCGACGCCCTCCGGGAAGTGGCCGCACATGATCACCGAGTGGGTCCAGAGGTTGCGGACCAGGTTGGCGACCGCGTTGGCGGCGATCGTGGTCAGCCAGGAGCCGGTCAGCGCGGACAGCGCCGGGTGCACTCCGTAGTCCTTCAGCACCTGCTTGCCGATCTTGTTGCGGACCTGCTTGAGCCGCGCCTTGAACTGCGGCGACTGGCGGCGCTTCTTGGTCTTGAGGTTCTTGCCCAGCTCCAGGTCGTACGCGGCGATGCCGTACTCGAAGAAGCAGGCGTTGACGAAGTTCCAGAGCGGCTGGCCCAGGTGGATCGGGTGCCAGCGCTGCTGCTCGTCGACGCGCATGATGCCGTAGCCGAGGTCGTTGTCCTTGCCGATCACGTTGGTGTAGGTGTGGTGCAGCTCGTTGTGCGAGTGCTTCCACTGCTCGGACGGCGACGCGTTGTCCCACTCCCAGGTGGTCGAGTGGATCTTCGGGTCGCGCATCCAGTCCCACTGGCCGTGCATGACGTTGTGCCCGATCTCCATGTTCTCGAGGATCTTGGCGACCGACAGGCCGGCCGTGCCGAGCAGCCAGGCCGGCGGGAAGATCGAGACGAGCAGGACCGCGCGGCTGGCGAGCTCGAGCCGGCGCTGCACGCTGATCACCTTGCGGATGTACTTGGCGTCGCTCTCGCCGCGGCTCGCCACGATCTTGTCGCGGAGGGCGTCCAGCTCGCGGCCGATGGCCTCGATGTCCTCGGGAGTCAGGTGCGCGATCGGATTGTTCGGCTTGCGCTGCAGAGTCGTCACGGCAGTCCTCGAATTTCTCTCTTAAGGAGTTCAGTGGTCCAGGTGGCAGTTGCCGGCGGCGGCCGACACGCAGGTCTGCACCAGGACGTTGTCGCCTTCGACGGCGGTGGTGATGGAGCCGTCGCGCAGGTCGCGCACGGCACCGGAGGTCATGGGCAGGACGCAGCTGAAGCAGATGCCCATCCGGCAGCCGGAGGGCATGAGCACGCCCGCGGCCTCGCCGGCATCGAGCAGCGGCGTGCTGCCGCCGGCGTCGACGACGGCGCCGGAACGGCCGAAGGTGACCTTGCCGCCGTCGCCGGTGGCGATCACGGTCGGCCGGAACCGTTCCACGTGCAGCTGCTGCGCGATGCCGGCCTCGGCGAAGTGCGCGCCCAGGTCGTCGAGCATCGCGTTGGGACCGCAGGCCCAGGTGTGCCGCTCGGCCAGGTCCGGGACCAGGGCGGCCAGCTCTGTCGGGGTGATCCGCCCGTCGGCGCGGGTGTGCCGCTCGATGAGCCGGATCCGGCCGTCGGCGGCCAGGGTGCGCAGCTCGTCGCCGAAGACGACGGCCTCGCGTTCCGGCGCCGAGTGCACGAGCACCACGTCGCCGAGCTCGTGCAGGGTGCTGCGCAGGATGCCCATCACCGGGGTGATGCCGCTGCCCGCGGTCACGAACAGCACCTTCGCCGGGCGGGTGGCCGGCAGGGTGAAGTCGCCGGCCGGCTGGTCGAGGTTGACCAGCATGCCGCGCTTGGCGTTGCGGATGAGGTGGTTGCTGACGGCGCCGTCCTTGACGGCGTTGACGGTCACCGAGAGCCGGCCGGGAGAGCTGGTCACCGAGTACGCGCGCCACAGCCGTACGCCGTCGACGTCGACGCCGAGCCGCACGTACTGACCGGGCTCGTGCCGGCGGAAGCCGCGGCCGGGACGCAGCACCAGGGTGACCGCGTCGCGGGTCTCGGGGCGTACCGCCTCGATCCGGGCACGCAGCACGCTCGCGTTGCGCAGTGGCGCGACCACGTCGAGGTAGTCGGCCGGCACTACGGGGGTCGTGATGAGCTCCACGACGCGCCAAGCGCCCGATCGCAGGGTTTGAGTGACCGCCATGGGACAAGCCTGCGTTGATCTCGAACCAAATGCCTGACCCGGTCAAGGGAATTTCGACCCGGAGTATTGTTCGTAGGGAACAAAAAGGGGTCGAAGTGAGCGATGTGAAAGAGTTCCGCCTGTCCGCAGAGGCGGTCGCGCCGCTGCGGCACGCCCTGCCGGCGGTCGCCGCGCAGACCGTGGAGGCGATCACCGAGGGCGTGCCGGCGTACGCGAAGGCCTATGCCGGCGAGCTCGGTCCGCAGATCGAGCAGGCGGTCCGGGCGGCGCTGGCCACCTTCCTCAACCTGGTGTCCCGCTCGGCCGGCAAGGGCCGGGGCTCGCCGCTGACCCCCGCGCTGGAGGCCGCGTACGCGCTGGGCCGGGGCGAGGCGCGCAACGGGCGCAGCCTGGACGCGCTGCTGGCGGCATACCGGCTCGGGGCCCGGGTCGCCTGGCGGGAGCTGGCGGCGATCAGCGTCGGCGCCGGGCAGGGCGCCGCCACCATCGCGCACTTCGCCGAGCAGGTCTTCGCGTACATCGACGAGCTCTCCGCGGCCAGCGTGGCCGGGCACGCGGACGAGCTGGCGACCTCGGGCCGGGCCCGCCGCCGACACCTCGACCGCCTCGCCCAGGACCTGCTCGCCGGCGAGCCCGCGCACGTGGTCACCGCGGCGGCCGAACGGGCGGAGTGGGTGCCGCCGCGCACGCTGACCGCGGTGCTGGTGCCCGAGCCGTTCGCCCGCTCGGTGCTCGACCTGCTGGACGCGCGCACCCTGCAGGTCGCCGAGGCCGGCCCGGACGAGACGTCGGTGCTGCTGGTCCCGGACGCGCCGGGCCCGTCCCGGGCGCATCTCATGCGCCTGCTGGCCGGGCGCGGCGCGATCGTCGGCCCGGTCCGGCCCTGGCTGCAGGCCCGCGACTCGCTGGCCCGGGCCGTGCGGACCTCCCGGTTCGCGCCGAGCACCGGATCGGCGGTGGTCGACACCGAGGACCACCTGGTCACCCTGGTGGTGACCGCCGACCCGCAGGCCCTGGCCGACCTGCGGGCCAAGGTGCTGGCCCCGCTCGCGGGCGAGAAGGAACCGACGGCGGCCAAGCTGACCGAGACGCTGCGCGCCTGGCTGCAGCACCAGGGCCGCCGCGACGAGGTCGCGGCAGCCCTGTTCGTGCACCCCCAGACGGTCCGCTACCGGATGACCCGGCTGCGCGAGCTGTACGGCGACCGCCTGCGCGACCCCCAGTGGCTGCTGCAGCTGACCGTGGCCCTGGCCACCGACCCCGCCGCGTGAGCGAGCTTGCGAGCGAACCATCAACTCTGTGCCTGGCGAATGCCATCGCCGGAGCGCAGCGACGGTGATGGTGTGAGAGCCGTCCTTCGAACGAATGACCACGGTGGTCCCGCCCCGCGTGGCGTGCTTATGGTCAGCGCGAACTCGACGAACGGGGGCGTGCCGTGGACGACGACGCATTGCGGACCGGGCAGGACGTCGTGCGGGAGGTGCTGGCGGCGCTGGCGCCCGGGGAGCTGCCGTACGTGGTTTCGGTGCTGGAGGCGTACCGGATCGCGCCCTGGACCCTGACGGGCGACCCGCCCGGCGGCCTGCAGGGCAGGTGGGCGCCGTTCGTGCTCGGCTTCGTGGCCGAGACCGTGGTCTCGCTGGCCGCCGAGGAAGCGGCGGCCAGGCCCGCGCCCACCGGGCGGGGCCGGATCGCGGCGCTGCTCGGTCGGCGGCGCCGGCCCCGCATCGACGAGCTGGCGCAGGTGCCGGACACCCCGGTGCCCGCCTTCGACCACGTGCAGCTGCGCAAGGTGTGGACCGCGGCGACGACCGCGGCCACCGACCACGGGTATTCCCTCGGCGACCGGGAGGCGTTCGCCGCCGCGGTGGTCGCCGCCCTGGCCGCCGGCCACCTGCCGCGGCAGCGCCGCCCGCCGAACGTCCATCGCGTCGTCTGATCCCGATCGTGTTCCTGACAGCCGCCGGGCGCCGGGCCGCCAGTTGCGGTACCCATGAGTCCAGCGGGGGAGCGGAGTTCCAGGTCATCGCGCCATCCGCCCTCAATCAACGACGGAGAATGGACTCGATAATGTCGCTCGACGAGCAGCCTCCCCACCCTTACGGCCAGCAGGGCTACCCGCCCCCGGCGCCACCGCAGCGCGGCACGAGCGGTCTGGCCATCGCCGGACTTATTCTTGCCTTCCTGATGGCACCGATCGGCTTCATCCTGAGCCTGATCGCCGTCTTCAAGACCGGCAGGGGCCGCAGCAAGGGCCGCGGCCTGGCGGTCGCCGGCCTGATCGTCTCGGTGCTCATCATCGCCGGTGGCACGACGGTCGCCGTCCTGGTCGCCAACTCGACGGTGGCCGACCCGGGCTGCGTCGACGGCAAGGCGGCGATCCTCAACAGCGCCAGCAACGTCGACCCCACGTCGCTGAAGACCACGATCGACGAGCTCAACGCGGCCGCGGCGAAGGCCGAGCACGACAACGTGCGCGCGGCGATGAAGGCCCTCGCCGACGACTATTCGCAGATGCGGGAGGCCATGACGACCGGCAAGATCCCGGCAGGGCTCCAGGAGAAGGTCACCGCGGACGCCAACGCCATCGACGTGTTGTGCACCATCGGCGCCTGAGGTAGCCGGGGCTGACCGGCGGCCGCCGGTCAGCCCCGGGCCGTGCGTCCTGGACAACAAAAGTCGAGTTATATAGATTTTGGGGATGCCGAGGATTCCGCATACCTCACCACAGACGTTGGCCCTGTTCGAGGCGCTGCTTGCCGATCCGCAACGCTGGCGGTACGGATACGACCTGAGCAAGCAGACCACGCTGGCATCGGGCACGCTCTACCCGATCCTGATGCGCCTCACCGAGCAGAAGCTCCTCGAGACCGAGTGGGAGCCGTCGGACGAGCCGGGCCGCCCGCCACGCCACATCTACCGGCTGACCACCGACGGCGCCGCCCTGGCGCAACAGCGGCTCGCCGCCCAGGCGGCCAAGACCCGGACCATCGGCCCCGCGATTCAGGCGCGCACCGCGTGACCAGCTTCAGGCTCTGACCCCGGACGGGACATCTGTCCCTGGTGGGGCCGGGAGCGGGGCAATACCGTGGCGCCTTGGCAACCTCAACGTCACCGGGAGCAACGATGAATGCGCAGGGGCAGTGGGAACTGGCTGTGTCGAGACCGGACGGGGCGGTGAGCGCGACGCTGAGCCTGACGGGTGCCGGCACCGTGGTGACCGGGACGAGCAGCAGGTCCGACGGGCTGACGACGGCCATCCTGGACGGTCGCTTCGACGGCGACGTCCTGACCTACGACATCGAGATCCGGGATCCGGCCCCGGCGAGGCTGCACTTTGAGCTGACCGTCTCCGGCGACACCCTGTTCGGCGTCTTCACCTCGGCGCAGGCCGGCGAGGGAAAGGTCACCGGAAAGCGGATCTGATCCCCGGACCGAGGCGACCGGCGCGCTCAGGGCGGCGGGCGGCGCAGCGGGATGGGATTGTCGTCCGGCAGCGCCTTCCAGGCGCGGGCGGCGAGCGGCGCCAACAGCCCGGCGCAGCGCTCGGTGCCCGCGTCGCCCAGGTGCCGCCACGGCGCCGCCGCCAGGCGGTCGGTGAGCGCTTCGACCTCGGCGTACGCGCTGCGTCCCGGGTCTGTGGCCACGCCCTCGGCTGTGAGCCACCCGCGCTCCTCGAGCCGCCGCGCGGCGGCCCGCCACTCCTCGTCGGTCCAGCCGCGGGCCGGCTGGGTCACCTCGCGCAGGCGGCCACCGTCGATGCCCACCCGCCACACCAGCGACTCGCAGCCGTCCACGCCGGCGGTGAGCAGCGCGGCCACGTGCCCGTCGCCGCGGTGCTCGCGCAGGATCGTGGCCGCGTGCCAGAGCCGGCCGACCGGGTCCGGCGGCCACGGCAGGTCCGCGTGGGCCGCGGCCAGCACCCGCCCGGGCAGGTCGGCCGCCCGCGCGGCCGACGCGAGCAGGTCGGCGGCGTCAGCCACGGTGGCGGGCGGCAGGCCGGAGAACAGCTCGGTCAGGGCGGCGCTCGCCCCGGCAGCCCGGGCGGCGAGCGCCGCGGGCGGGGCGATCCGCGACCACACGCCCGGCAGCGCCCGGGACACCATGGCCGGTGCGAACCCGAAGAACGCGGCCGTGACCGGGCCCGGCCCGATCGCGCCGAGGGCCGCGGCCCGCCCGGCGAAGTACCGCCGCCAGAAGCCGGTCAGCCCCGCCGCCTCGAACGCGTGGGCGGCCTGCGGCGTGAAGTAGGTGACGGCGTGCAGGGGTTCGAAAAGCGACCACATGCGGCGCGCGGTGGAGGGCGAACTCATGGTCGTAGCCAACGGGCCGCGCGACCACCGGTCAAGGCCCAGGATGGCCCGGGTGGCTCGGGCGGCCCTGCGATTCCGGGACAATTCGCCGGCGGATCGGCCTGACCGGAGGCTAGGAGTCCGCCAGCCACGCCAGCAGGCGGCCCCGCGACCAGCAGCGGCCGACGGCCTCGGCGCGCAGCGCCGACCCGTCGAACACCGCCAGGCCGATGATGCTGTGGCCGGAGGCGCGGCGGTCGCCGAGCGTCGGTATCGCCGGTGCGACCCCGACCCCCTCCGCCGACACCCACGCCACCGCCCGGCCGGCCGCGGCCTCGTCGAGGCGGTGCAGGAAGCGCCGGCGGCTCTCGAGCGGTAGTTGCGACAGCGCCCACGTCGTGGTGAGCACAGGCAGGGCGTCCGCGGGCACCCGGGCGAAGGCGTCGGGCAGCATCTCGACGGCGTCGCCGCGCAGCAGCAGCGCCGGGTCCGCCGCCGCCAGCGCCAGCTCCGCTTCGAGCCCCGCGGCCCGCTCCGGCTGATCCGGCCACAGGCAGGCGCGCAGCCATCGGGCGTCCTCCGCGTCGGTCACGTCGACCGGATCCAGGTCGATGCCGACCCGGGTGACGACCGCGGGCATCGCCCGCGCCGGGACGGTCCGGCCGCCGACAATCGAGGCCGACAACTGTACGGGGGACGACGGGTCGCCCAGCGATTGTCCGTTGCTGTAGGTGATGCCGACGCGATCGACATGGAGGTTGAGCCCGGCCGAGGACCCCACGTCGATCAGCCCGACCGCGTTCGCGCCCACCCGGCGCGCCGCCTCGGCAACGGCCGGATACAGCACGGCGCAGCGCCCGGTCTCGTAGGCGCGCGGCTGCCGGCGTACCGCGATGGCCACGACCGAATCGGTCATCCGCAGCAGCGTGTCGATCGCCGCGCCGGCGGCCGCGTCGCCGTCCGCGGCGGCATAGGCCGCGGCAAGCGCCGGGGCGCGGCCGGCGAGGGCGAGGTCGTGCAGCGCGGCGAGGATCACCGTGGGGTGCCGCTTGCGTGCCGGCACCGCCTCGATGGCGCGCAGCGCCTCGTCGGACTCACTCAGGGCGACGGCGACGCGCCGGTACAGCGGAGACGTCTCCGCGGCGTCGACCTCACCGAAGCGTCGGTACCGCTGAGCGAGCGTGCGGGCCTTACCCACGGGTACGGCATCTCCTGGCATTCGGACGACTCTAACCGCCCGTCCACTCGTCGCGGCGCCCCCAGGCGGTTGTCCACGATGGGACCGGGCGGAGCAGCGCCCTGAGGCGAACCCCGAGGACGAGCGCGCGGCGGGCGAGCCGGCCTGTCGGGGTCGACAGGTGCTCGCGGTGCAGCAGGACCTCGTCCCGCAGGGCACTCACGACATCCCGGTCCGGCCGGGTGCGCCGGATCGGGATGGACAACGGTGTGATCCCCAGCCGGCCGGCACGCAGGCACAGGTCGATCACCGCACCATGGTCACCGAACCGGGTGTCGGTGCCACCGAGCCGCTGCAGCAGGGCGCGCCGGACGAGGATCACCGGCGCCTGCCGTTCGAGGGCGGTCAGGCCGAGGCAGAAGGCGATCGCGCGGCGCAGCGTCGGCCGGGTCACCGGTCCGCCGTAGAGCCCGGCGGCGGGGAACCTGACGGCGAGGGCGCGCAACTCGTCGACCGCGTCCCCGCCCTCGCCGATCGCCACGAGATCGTCGGCAGGGGAGACGGCCGATGCGCGTACGCTGTCTGCCCGGTCCCATCGCCGGCGGCGGTGCAACCGGCTGGCACCCTGCACCCAGAGGAAGGCCGGGACGTGGCGCCACAGCTCAGGTGCGGCGAGCACCGCCCGCGCGTTCCGGTGGCCGCCCGCGGCCGGCGACGCGGACCCGCCCAACTCGGCGTTGCCGCGGCGCCACCGGGCCAGCACCCGGCTCAGCTCCGGCGCGGACGGCAGGACGAGCAGAAACCCGCCCCCGTCGACGACCGCGCGCTCGTCCCTGGTGAACAGCGAGCGCACGTAGCCGTCGTCGGCGACCACGTCCGGAAAGGCGCCCCACCGCTGCCGGCCCTGGGCGTTGACCGCGTAGCAGCCGCCGCCGATCACGTCACCCCGCACCGACGGCAGGCGCGACCAGACGGCGGCGAACCCGCGGCCGAGCCGGTCACCCGGACGGACCAGGATCGGCCGCGGCCCCACCATGATCGGCCCGCCGGCCGCGTCCATGGCCGCCAGCAGGGCGTTCAACGTGCCGGGTGTGAGCACCGTGTCCGCGTCGAGGTAGACGACCGGGCCGCCCCGGAGATGATCGTTCGCCGCGTTCAGCGCTGCCGGCTTGGCCGCGACCGGCAACTCCACCACGACGAAGTCGACGTCGGTGCGCCCCGCGACGTCCTCGCCGACCGTGCGAGCAATGTCCACCGTGGAGTCGTCGCACCCGTTGGCCACCACGATGACCCGGACGTCCAGACCGCGCGAGTTGGCCAGGACCGCGTCCAGGCACGCTCCGAGCAGGGCCTGCTCGTTGTGGGCCGGGACCACGACGTCGAGCTGTCCACTCACCTCAGTCACCTCGGGCCCGGCGGCCGAGCCAGCCGGGCGTCACCGTGCCGGCGGCGTGCACGGCCAGGAAGACGGCGGCGGCCGGCCACGCCGCGGGCTTCGCCAGCAGCGACCGCACGATCCCGTGGTGCCGGATGTGGTCGTCCGAATAGGGCGGCTGCGCCGCGAGGCCCACGAGCTCCCGGTTACCACGCTGGTAGCGGCGCCGCGCCCGGAGCAGGTCGGCCAGGCCGTCGGGCGCCACGACCTCGTACCACTCGGCGGGAACCACGAGGCGTTCGTGGGGCGCGAAGTGCCACCGCACCCACTTGTCGTCGGAATGCAGGTCGGGCAGCTCGTCCCAGCGCGACCGGCCCTCGGCCGAGACGGCGTACGCCCCGCACGTCGCCGGTGACCGCCGGATGTAGGGCAGCTCGCGCCAGATCCGGAAGTAGGCCCGCGTCACCGCGCTCTGCGCCGGCGCCAGCCGCAGCCCCGGCACGGCAAAATGGACCCCGGTGCCGGGAGCCAGCACCGCGAGCAGCGTGGCGACCGCACGCGGCGAAAGCGCGGCGTCCTGGTCGAGGTAGAGCCGGGCGCCGGGTGGCAGCAGGCGGTCGGCGGCCCGCAACGCCGCGGACCGGCCCGCAGGAGTGCGGATGACCGTGCAGACAATGCCGACGTCCCGGAGCGCGGGTGCCAGGTCGACGGCGCGGTCGTAGCTGTCGGCGCGGCCGTCGTTCACGGCCACCACGACATGAAGGTCACGCGTCAGGGTTTGCCGGGCCAACGAGCGCATGCTGCGATCCAGCAGGACCGAGCCACGGTGCGTCGGGATCACCACACCTACACTGCCCACGGCTCCCCCTCCGTCAGCGAGAACTGCATCGTCCCATCGCCGAGGTGGCCGGCCAACTGGCAGACTGGCCAGCATCGATTTCCGAGCGTAGGACCGTGATCCCTCGACGACGTCAGATACCGAGGTACGCGGTCCGGACGGCCGGATCGGCGAGGAGCTCGGCGCTGGTGCCGCTGAGCGAGATCGTGCCGGTCTCGACGACATACCCGCGGTCGGCGACCTGGAGGGCCCGGACGAGGTTCTGCTCCACCAGCAGGATGGTGAGGCCGTCGGCGTGCAGCCGGCGGATGATCGCGAACATCTGGCTCACCACCAGGGGAGCGAGTCCGAGGCTGGGTTCGTCCATCATGAGCAGCCGGGGCCGGCTCATCAGCGCCCGGGCGATCGCGACCATCTGCTGCTCGCCGCCGGACATGCTGCCGGCCAGCTGGGCGGCCCGGCTCTTCAGGATGGGGAAGAGTCCGTAGACCCATTCCAGGGTGGTGGCGCGCTTGTTGCGGGCCGCCCGGTCGTACGCACCGAGTTCGAGGTTTTCCAGCACGGTCAGCTGAGGCCACAGCTCCCTTCCCTCGGGCACCAGCGCGATGCCCATCCCGGGCCGGCGGTGTGCCGGCACCCGCAGCAGCGACTCGCCCTCGAAACGCAGGTCACCACGGGTGATCGGGCGGATGCCGGAGATGACTCGCAGGGTGGTGGTCTTGCCGGCGCCGTTGGCCCCGACGAGGGTGACCAACTCGCCGCGCTCGATGGTGAGGCTGACGCCGGACAGGGCCTGCGCGTCGCCGTAGCCGGCCGAGATGTCGCGTACCTCAAGCACGTTCCGGCTCCTCGTGGTCCTCGTCGCGACCCAGGTAGGCCTCGATGACCAGGGGGTCGCCGACCACCTCGGCGGGCGTGCCCTCGGCGATCTTGCGGCCGTGGTCCAGCACGATGACGCGGTCGGAGAGCGCCATGACGGCGTGCATGACGTGCTCGATCATGATGATCGCGATGCCCCGGTCGCGGATCTGCCGGATGAGCTCGACGAGCCGGCCGGCCTCCGCCGGGTTCAACCCGGCCACGACCTCGTCCAGCAGGAGCACTCGCGGGCCGGTGGCCAGCGCCCGCGCCACCTCGAGCCGCTTGCGCCCGGCCAGGGTCAACGCGCCGGGCAGCCGGTGGGCGTCGCCGGCCAGCCCGATGAACTCGAGCAGCTCCATGGCGACCCCGCGCGGGTCGCGGTGCGGCATGGTCGCCGGCCGCCCATAGTGGAATCCGACCAGGACGTTGTCCAGCACGGTGAGCCGGGCGAACGGCCGGACGATCTGGTGGGTCCGGCAGACACCCAGGTGCACGGACCGGTGCGCGGACTTCCCGCTCACCGGCGTGCCCGCCAGCAGCACCCGGCCGCTCGTCGGCGGGATCGAGCCGGCGGCCACCGAGAACAGGGTGGTCTTGCCCGCGCCGTTGGGTCCGATGAGGCCGAGGATCTCCGCCTCGTCGACGTGGAAGTCGACGTTGTCCACGGCGCGGAGCCCGCCGAAGTGGCGGCTGACGGACTCGCCGACGAGCAGCGCGGTCACGGCCCGCCCCGATCGGCCGCGGCGGCGGCCTCGGTCGGGCTACCGGCTGCCGTCGAGGTCAGCCCGCCGGCGCCGACGTCCCCCGGTGGGCGGTACCCGGTGAGCCGGCGCAGCCGCAGGAGCAGGCCGGCCAGCCCGAGCGGCTCGAAGAGAATGATCAGGATCAGCAGGATGCCGTACAGGCCGAGATAGAGCTGGGAGTAGTTGGCCAGCAGGAACTCCTGGATGATCACGAAGACCACGGCGCCGCCGGTGGGGCCTAGGACGGTGCCGATTCCGCCGATCACGGCCATCAGGATCAGCGAGATCGACCGGTCGAAGCTGAACATGTCCTGCGGGTCGATGAACGCCTGGTAGGAGGCGTAGAAGCCGCCGCAGACGCCGACCATGGTCCCGGAGAGGAACAGGACGAGGTCCTGGTAGCGCGTCGCGTTGACGCCCACGTCCGCGGCCGCCTCCACATCCTCCTTGATGGCGAGCAGGGCCAGGCCGATCCGGGACCTTCGCAGCCAGTAGGAGATCGCGACCGCGGCGACGAGCAGGTAGAGCCCGTACCAGTAGAGCTGGTATTTGGTGGGGCCGCTGGACAGCGGCAGCGAGAGGCCGGAGGAGCCGCCGGTGAAGTCCGACCAGTAGGTGGCGATGAGCCGGGTGGCCTCGCCGACGCCGATCGTCGCGATGGAGAAGTACGGCCCGCGCAGTCGCAGCGTCGGATGCCCCCAGAGCAGGGCGTAGCCGCCGGCGACCAGGCCGCCGACCAGCCAGCCGACCACGGAGGGCAGTCCGAACGTCAGCATCAGCCGGGCGGCCACGAATCCGCCGACGCCGAACATCGCCGAGTGCCCGAAGCTGATCTGGCCCACGAATCCGCCGAGCCAGTTCCAGGCCAGCGCGGCGGCCATGAACATGAAGGTCAGCCCGATGATGTTGTGGGTGTAGTCGCCCAGCGGCAGCACCAGCGGCCCGGTCCACAACACCAGCACGGCGACCGCGAAGGCGATCAGCGCCCGGCCGCTGATCCACCGCAGCGGCCGTGCGGCCGTCACCGCAGCACCCGCTGGCCGAACAACCCGCCGGGGCGCAGCACGAGCACCACGACCAGGAGCACGAAGCCGACCGCCGTGGTCAGGTACGGCGGCACGACGTAGATGGAGAAGACCTCCGCGAAGGCCAGGACGCAGGCGCCCGACGCGATGCCGAGCACGCTGCCCATGCCGCCGAGCACGATGATGACGAAGCTCTTGAGCAGCTCACTCGCGCCGAAGGACGGGTTGAAGGCGAACAGGGTCGACGCCAGCACGCCGGCGAGCCCGGCCAGCGCCGTGCCCAGGCCGAAGGTGAACGCGTACACCCGCTCGACGTTGATGCCGGCCAGCGTGCAGCTGTCCGGGTTCTGCGCGACGGCCCGGATCGCCTTGCCGAGGTAGGTGCGGGTGAGCAGCAGGTGCAGGGCGACCAGGGCGACCACGGCGACGAGGAACACCAGGATGCGGGTGAGGGAGTAGTGCGCGCCGAGGATGCTCGCCGAGGAGGTCGCGTACCTGGTCTGGATCGCCTGGTCGTTGCCGGTGAAGAGCAGATAGACGATGTTGCGGATGACGAGCCAGATACCGAACAGCAAAAGCAGCGACTGTACGGCGCCGGCCGGCCCGCGCGGCAGGAAGCGGACCAGACCGAGGTAGAGGCCGACGCCGATCAGGAAGAACACCACCACCGCGATGGGGATCGCGAGGTACGGATCGATCCCGAACCGGTCGAACAGCTGCCAGGTCAGGTACGCGGCGGCCATGATGATGCCGCCGTGCGCCAGGTTGACGATGCGCAGCACGCCATAGATCAGGCCCAGCCCGTACGCCATGGCGGCGTAGAAGCCGGCCAGCAGGACCGCCGAGATGGCGAGGGTGAGCGCCTCTGGCATCCCGGCCTCACCCCTTGCAGTTCGGGTTCGGCGCGACGCCCTGTCCGGTGGCCACGTCGGCCGGGTAGATGATCGGTGAGGTGCCGTCGGGCAGGTTCTGCTGGACCACGAAGGGGTAGTCGGCCTGGCCGCCGTTGGCCGCGGGGAAGCTGAGCTTGCCGCCGGGCAGGATCGAGTCGATGGTCATGGTCGACAACGTGTCGCGGACCTTCTGCTTGTCGACCGAGCCGGCGGCGGCGATCGCGGCCAGCAGCGCCCGGGCCGCCTCGTATCCCTCGGCCTGGTACCACTCGGGGGCGGCGCCGTACTTCGCCGTGAACCTGTCGATGAAGTCCTTGTTGAGCCCCTTGTCGCCGAGCTGGGCGTTCCACCAGACCGCGGACAGGATGTAGTCGACGCCCTTTTGCCCCAACGCGGCACGGGCGTCGGACTCGGCGCCCCGCGCGCCGTAGGTGATCAGCTTGTTGCACATCGTGGAGCTGAGGTACTGCCGCTGCATGGTGATGAAGTCCGGCAGGTGCGCATCGACCATGAGCAGGTCGGCCTTGGCCGTGCGGACCGTGCTGAGAATCGCCGAGAAGTCCTTGCCGTCGAGCGCGAACGATTCATCCGTGGCGATCTGGAAATCCGTGCCGTGTGCCGTCGCGAAATCCTTGACCCCCTTGCGGAAGTCCTTGCCGTGCGACGTGTTCTCCCAGATCAGCGCGACCTTGGCGGGCTTGGGCAGCTTACCCGCGGCCTGTTGCTCGCTGATCCACTGCATTTCGGTGGTGGCCAGGTTCTCCACCGGCGCGAGGGTTCCGAAGATCCACTTGAAGCCCTTGCCGTAGATCGACGTCGCGGCGCCACCACCGTTGACGTACGGGATCTGGTTCTGCTCGGCGACCGTGCTCTGTGCCTCCACCAGCGTCGTGGAGTAGGTGCCCAACAGGAAGTTCACCTTGTCCTGGGTGATCAGGCGCTGCGCCAGGTTGACCGCCTTCGCCTGGTCGGTCGTGTCGTCGAGCAGCTTCAGCTCGACGGGCACCTTCTTGCCGCCGATGTCCAGGCCGCCGTCGGCGTTCTCCGCCTCGACGGCGAGCTCGTACCCCTGCTTGAAGCGACCGCCGGTCTTGGACTCGGTCCCGGTCAGCGGCAGGGTCGCCCCGATCACGATCTTGGCGGGTATCGCGCCCGTGCCGCTGCTGTCCTCGGAGCTCTGCGTGGGTGTGCACGCGGCGATGCCCAGCGCGGCGGCGCCCAGTGTGGCGAGTGCGACGATCGCCGGCAACCGGGCGGACCTGCCGTTCATGATGGTCACGGCTATTCCTTTCCGGGACAGCCGATCCGGAAGCGGTCCACCGGCGGCCTCTTCGTGTAAATGAGTGGGCACAATGGACTACTAGCTCGTTCACCTTCGCTTCCACAATCAAGAATGTCAATATGTTCCAGCTCGAACTGATCAACGCACGGTTGCGGCTCGGCCAGCATGAGCTCAGGTAGCGGTGGTCGGCCGAACCTGCGCTGTTGTGCACCTATTTCGGGCATGTGTCTTAAAGACCGCTTTCCGACACTCGCCCGGCCTTCGTGCCGATCCCGGCCGTAGTTGGCTCGCAGCCCTCGGTGGGTGCGAGAATGGGTGGGTGGGTATCAACCAGATGTTGTCCCGGGCAGGCAGTGTGGCCGGCCGGATCCCCGGCCTGGGCGAGTTCGCCGGTCCAGCCGTCGGCGTGGTCGAGCTACCCAATCGCCTGTGCTGGTCCGGTAGCCCGGTGTTCGACGTCACGGATCCGCGTCGGCGCCTGACTCTGTACACGACGCTGATCGGTGAAGGGCAGCGGGCTGACCTGGCTCAGTGGATCAACTGGGCGCACCTGATCGTGGACTGGCCGAAGATCCGACGGCTGACCGCCAGAGACCTGATCGGCGTCTGGGAGAAGCAGCTCCCGGATCTAGCAGCGGTCTGACCCCGGCGTTGGACCCGTTCCACCAACAGCTCGCCCGGATAGCGCTCGACGCCTCCGACGACCTCGGCCTTGTCCTGGCCGGCGGATATGCGATCAGCGCCCACCACCTGACGAGCCGCCCATCTCGTGACCTTGACTTCGCGACCGTGTCCGCGCTGCCTCTCGACGTCATCACGGACCGGCTCGCCAGTGTCTATCGCAGCGCGGGCTACGAGGTTCAGGTCATCGAAACGGCTCCGACGATGGCCCGCTTCGAGGTCCACGACGAGGATCAACGATGCGAGGTCGACCTGCTGAAAGCAGGCATTCAGCCACCGGTGCGGTTAGGCATCGGCCCAGTCCTCGCGCTCGACGATGCGGTCGGACTGAAGGTCGGCGCTTTGCACGACCGGGGCACCCACCGCGACTTCATCGACGTGCACGCCGCACACACTCGCGGCGGCTACTCGTTGCACGAGCTCGAACGTCTCGGCGCCGCCCACCTCCTTCGGTTCACCCCTGGTGAACTGCTCGACCGGCTCGATGCGGTTGAGTTCCTGGACGACGAGACCTTCACTGCCTACGGCTTGACCGACGATGACGTGACCGCCCTGCATCGCTGGTCCCGATCCTGGGCGGACGACCTACGCACCCGGGTGGCCACGGAAGACGTTGCGAGCCAGCCGTCTGTGCGGGATCCGGACTGGGACTCGTACCTCGACGATTGAGCCGGCACCCGCGACAACACCGCCCCCGTTTCACGCTGACCAACGCGCGATCCGCGCCTTCACCGACGCCTACAACCAGCGCGAATCCCTACACTTGACGTGGTCTCCCACTGCATGACGTAGCAACAGTGGTCTTTGCTGCTTTTAGGCTGCTTCATGACGGTAGACACCGTGCTCGGGCGCGGTGTCGTCGACGGTCAGCGGCCGGTGCCCTGGCCGCCGAGATACGGCCGCATCACGCAAGCCAGCAGAGCGGGTCAGCTGTGTCCCGGTGCGTGCCGGACGCTCTCCCTCCCCGGTGCAGGCCGCTGACCTGCGATGGGAGGAAGGGCCTATCGGCAGGAAGGAAGCTGGTCGTTGTCAGCGGCCCCGCCTGGAGCGCAAGGTGGCCCGTGGGTGGCCGGACAGAGGCGCCCCGCACAGATGGAAGAGAGTCATGAAGGATTTCCTGGTCGAGATCACGACCACCATCCCCGAGGGCACCGATCCGGCGGAGGTGGACCGGCGCCGCGCCGCCGAGGCCGCGCGCGCACGGGAGTTGACCGCCGCCGGACACCTGTACCGGCTGTGGCGCCCGGAGGGTGAGTGGCGCAGCATCGGCGTGTGGCGGGCCCACAGCGAGGAGGAACTGCACGAGAAGGTCTTGGGGACGCTTCCGCTCCGCCCGTGGATGTCGTTGAAGGTGACCGCGCTGGTGTCCCATCCGAATGACCCGGTCGTCCGCCTCCCCGAGGTGCCCCGCTTCGCTGTCACCAGCACCACGGTGTCCGACGGGGACGCCTGGCCCGCCGCACAGATGTCCGGCCTGTTCGGCGTCCCGGCCGGCAAGGACATCTCGCCGCAACTGTCCTGGAGCGGCGCCCCCGAAGGCACGAAGAGCTACGCGGTGACGGTGTACGACCCGGACGCTCCGACCGGCTCCGGCTTCTGGCACTGGGCGGTGGCGGACATCCCCGCCACGGTCACCCAGCTGTCCGAGGGCGCCGGTGACGACACCGGCTCCGGCCTTCCCAGGGGCGCCTATCAACTGCCCAACGACGCCCGCGCGGCACGCTACATCGGCGCCGCGCCGCCGGCCGGGCACGGCCGGCACCGCTACGTCATCGTCGTGCACGCCCTGGACGTCGATCAGATCGGCGTACCAGCCGAGGCCACCCCGGCGTACCTCGGCTTCACCATGAGCGGCCACACTCTCGGCCGCGCGGTCCTGACCGCCACCGCCGAGATCCCCGCCCCATGACAGCGTCCACAGCGGACCGTGCACACGAAGCTGCAGATGCCGGTCCTGGCCTTCGGCGGCGACGCCACCTTCGGCCCGGGGATCGTCCGGTTCAGGCCGCCGGACTTCCGAACCAGCGGCCGGCGGCCCGCTCGAACGCTGCACGGTCCGGGTCGCGGTCGCCTGCCCAGGCGACTATGCCGTCGGGTCGGACCAGCACGGCACCCGCTCCGAGGTCGTTTCTCGCCTGACCGGCCACATACCGAATCCGGCTCTGCCAGCCCATCGCCGAACCGTGCAGGGATCGGTCGGCGCTGAAATCGAGCGCGACGCCCTGTCCGTCCTGCATCAGGTCGCCGAGGCGCGTGCCGTCCGCAAGACGAAGGTCCGGGGCGTTGCGGCCGACCAGCGGCTGCTCGCTGCCGAGGTCGTAGCGGATCGACAATCCCGACAATCTCTCGAACACGTACGTCGTTCCGTCCCGGGTGCCCATCAGGTCGCGCATCAGTCCCTGGATCGCCTCGGCGTGCGAGCCCGGCCTCATGACCGCCACCTGGGCACGCGACCAGTCGAGCACCCGTGCGCCGATCGGATGACGCTCGCGGGTGTAGGTGTCGACAAGCCCGTCCGGCGCGTGCCCGTGCACGGCCGCCGCGAGCTTCCAACCGAGGTTCACGGCGTCGCCGATGCCGAGGTTGAGTCCCTGCCCTCCCAGCGGGGAGTGGATGTGAGCGGCGTCGCCCGCGAGCAGGACGCGCCCCCGCCGGTAGGTCGTGGTCTGCATCGCCCGGTCGGTGAAGCTCGAGGCGAGGTGGACGTCGCTCAGCGTCACGTCGGTGCCGGACAGCCGGCGCAGGACCGCCTGGAGGTGGTCGCGCGTCGGCTGCCGCGAGCGGTCGAACGCGCCGCCGTCGAAGTCCATCATGCCGATGTGGCCTGCCATGGGCGTCCGGAGGTACATGCCGGCCGGCGTCAGAGTGAACCCGGGGCGCAGCTTCTCGGGATCGGCGATGGTGGCGTGCACGGCGTAGCCGGTGAATTGCGGCCCGGTGCCGACGAAGTCGAAGCCCCCGAGCCCGCGCACCGCGCTGCGGCCGCCGTCGCAGCCGGCGAGCCAGCGCGCCGCGTACTCGTGCTCGCCGGCGCGGGCGACCGCGATCTCGTCGTCCTGAGTGATGGCGGAGACCGTGACGCCGCGCCTGACCTCCACGCCGAGCTCGGCGGCCCGCTCGGACAGGACGGTCTCGACCGCTTCGAGCTTCGTCATCACGGCCTCCAGCGCCGGGCTGGGCAGCCGGAACGGCAGGGCGGCCAGGTCGACCTTGGCCGGATCGAGCATCATGCCGGCGAAGTGGCCCACGCCACGAGGGGGCGGCGGACGGTCCGCGTCGGGGTTCGCGCCGGGATCGTCGGCGACGCCCGACGCCGTCAGCAGCGGGTGCAGCATCCCGCGGCGGTAGAACGCCTCGACCGACCCGGCGGACAGGCCCCGCATCCCGAGCGGGTACGCCTTGCCCGGGGAGCGGGGCTCCGGCTCCCGCTCGAGCACCAGGACCGAGCAGCCCGCGAGGCCGAGCTCGCAGGCGAGGAACAAGCCGACCGGGCCTGGCGTGCGCTCTCGCCCTCCGGTGTGTAGATCTCCGTGCCCTCGTAGGGCGCGATCGTGGTGGCGTAGACCCGCACGCCGCGTTCGTGCGCGCGGGCGATCAGCTGGCGGTAGCCCGCGATGACGTCGTCCGTGGTCACCGGCGCGCCGGGGAACATCGTCAGGAAGTCGTCGCGCGGGGCGAAGGAGACGACGATGTCGTTGCCGCCCACGGAGAGCACCACGTAGCCGAGGCCGGGCGTCGCCAGCACGTCACGGTCGAAGCGGGCCAGCGCGGCGGCACCGATGCCGTCGTTGAGCATCCGGTTGCCGCTGATGCCCTGGTTGGTGACGTAGCCGGCGGCCGCGCCCCGCTCGGCGAGACGCCCGGCCAGCAGTTCCGGCCAGCTGTGGTTGGTGTCCGGGGTGGAGCCGGCGCCGTCGGTGCGGGAGTCGCCCAGCACGACGATGGTCCGGGCCGGGGCGTCGGGGAGCAGTTCGACGGCGGAGATCAGGGCCCGCACCGGCAGGACCTCGGCGTTGCCCGGCAGGGTGGTGGCGGCCACGGCGTCGCCCGGGATCGTCCAGCCGGTCTCCAGGGCGGGGTCGTGGCAGGTGCAGGTCTCCACACGCCCCGGCAGGTAGAGACTGATGGACAGCTTGGCGAGGGCGGGCAGGGGCAGATCGAGCGGATCGCTGAGGATCGGCGCGCCCGCCGGGACGGTGACGGCCGGCGCGCCTGAGAAGGTCAGTACGCGCTCGGTGCCCGGCCGCACCCCGCCGCCGGGCGTGGCGAGGCCCACCCGCGCCGCGCCGATGGTGCAGGGCGCGGTCCCGAACTCGTTGGTGAAGCGGATGCGCACCCGGGAAGACGGCCGTGACCGAGGTCGACCCGGCCCGGCCGAGTCTCATCCCCGGGTGGTCTCGACCCGCGCGATGAGCAGCTTCAGTCGGCCGATCTCTTCGGCGAGGGCGGTGCTGCCGGCGGCGGTGAGGGTGATCCAGGTCCGGCCGCGCCGGCCGGCGTAGCCCTTCTCGACCTCGACCAGGCCGGCCGCCTCCAGCACGCTCAGGTGCTTGGAAAGGTTTCCCGCGGTCAGGTCCAGCTGGGTGCGCAGGTAGCCGAACTCCGCCCGGCGGGCCTCGTGCGCGATGGTGAGGATCCCCAGCCGGACCCGCTGGTGCACCACCTCGTCCAGCCCGGTGACGGGGTGGGCGGCCGGCGCGGGCGGGTCCGGGGTCCCGGTCTCGGCGGTCACCGGTGCCGCCGGCGGGCCACCGCGAAGCCGATCGCGCCCAGCAGCAGCACGGCGCCGCAGACGAGCTGCGGTATCGCGAACTCCGCCCGGAGCCCCCAGGAGGTTCCCGAGCCGACGGTGACCGGCGGCGCCAGCGCCACCACCAGGTATCCGAGGGTGAACAGCAGCAGCGCGAGGCTGCGCTCCAGCCGGGCCAGCACCAGCAGCGCGACCCCGATGATGCCCCACGGTGAGATCAGGCGGTCCAGCACGAGCACCGAGGACGGGAACCGCACCGGGTGGCTCGGGAAGTACAGGGCTGCCGCCACCCACGCGGCGGTGAACACGACGGTCAGCCCGGCGCCGGTGATCGCGTACGGCAGCACCCGGGCGCCCAGTCCTCGGGCCCGGGCGGCCCGCGCGTAGCCGACGGCGATCGCCGCATATGCCAGCAGGAGCGCCGGCGGCCAGTAGAGGAGCACGCCTCGTCGCGAGAACTCGCAGCTGCCGTCGGGGATGCAGTGCACCCGCATGCCGAACCAGTCGAAGGGGATCCCGGCCAGGGTCACCACGGCCAGCACCAGCAGCGCGACCCAGGTCAGCCGCTGGTCGAGGCGCACGCGGTGGGCCAGGCCGCGGATTTCCGACAAGAGCCGGCGGGGATCGCCGTCGGCGGGCACCGAATCGGTAGTCATGCCAATAGGTTTCCACAGCAAACCTATTTGCGCTAGTGCCGCTCACGCGGAGAGTGGGTGCGCATCGATCAGATTGGATGTTAAAGGCTGGTCCGATGAGCCGGGTGGCGTTGGTGACGGGGTCGGGCGCGGGGATCGGGGCCGCGACGGCCCGGCGATTGGCCGCGGACGGGATGACGGTCGCGGTGCACTCCCGGACCAGCCGTGCGGCGGGAACCGCGCTCGCCGACGAACTGGGCGGAACCTACTTCCAGGCCGACCTCGCCGACGACGCGGCGGCCGCCGCCCTGGTCCCGCGGGTGCTGGCCGAACACGGGCGGCTCGACGTGCTGGTGAACAACGCGGGGATCAGCTGGCCGGTGCCGCACGCGGACCTGGCGGCGCTGACCGCCGACGACTGGCGGCGGCTGCTCGATGTCAATCTGATCGCGCCGTGGCTGCTGTGCACCGCGGCCGCGCCGGCGCTGCGGGAGTCGGGCGGCTGCATCGTCAACGTCACCAGCCACGCGGGCGTCAGGCCCAAGGGCAGTTCGATCGCGTACGCCGCGAGCAAGGCCGCGCTCAACCACGTGACCAGGCTGCTGGCCGCCGCGCTCGGTCCCGAGATCCGCGTCAACGCGGTCGCGCCCGGGCTCGTCGACACGCCGCTCACCGCCGACTGGACCGACGCCCAGCAGCTCTGGAAGAGCGCGAGCCCGATGCGCCGCGCCGCCCAGCCGTCGGACGTGGCCGACCTGATCTCCGCCCTGATCCGCAACTCGTACATCACCGGGGAAGTCGTGCTGCTGGACGGCGGCCTGAACCTCCGCTGAGGCCGGGGTGCCGGGCCTAGCCCGACCGGCCGGGCGCCGTCGTCCGGTCCAGCACCAGGTCCCGGGCGCCGGTCAGCCCGACGGCGAGAGCGCCGCGCAGCACCGCGTCCGATCCCAGCGTGGACACCTCGATGCGCGGCGGGTGCAGCGCGACGAGGTGCCGCAGCCGGTCGAGGACCGGGCCGGTCAGCAGGTCGCCGGCGTGGCTGCCGACGCCGCCGCCGAGCACGACGAGTTCCGGGTCCAGCACCGCGGCGATGCCGGCCAGGGCCCGGCTCAGGTGGTCGATCTCCCGGTCCACCGCCTGCCGGGCGGCCGGGTCGCCGGCGCGGGCGGCGTCGAAGACGTCCTTCGCGGTGACGGCGCCGGTCATGCCGAGCCGCACCGCGGTGGCCACCACGCCCGCCGCCGCGGCCACCGATTCGAACATGCCGCGGCGGCGGGACTCCGGCTGGTCCAGCAGCGGGTCGCCGTCGCCGATCGGCAGGTAGCCGATCTCGCCCGCCGCGCCGCGGAAGCCGCGGTAGAGCCGGCCGTCGATCACGACGCCCATGCCGGTGCCGGTGCCGATCGAGAGATAGACGAAGTGCCGGACCCCCCGGCCCAGACCGTAGGTGGCCTCGCCGAGGGCCGCCAGGTCGACGTCGTTCTCCACCACGTAGGCCGATCCGGTGACGTCGGCCAGCCCCGCGACGCTGTCGCGTCGTTCCCAGCCGGGCAGGTTCGCCGCCAGGTTCAGCGAGCCGGTCTCCTTGTCGTGGATGCCCGGGGTGCCGAAGACGGCCAGGGTGATGTCGCCGCGCGCGATGCCCGCCGTGCCGGCGAGTTCCTCGGCGAGCCGGGTGACCTGGTTGACCAGGTCGCCGGCGTGCGGGCCCCGGGAGGGTTCCTCCTTGCGGGCGACGATCTCGCCGACCAGGTCGGCCAGGGCCACCCGCACGTACGCGCGCCCGATGTCGACCGCGAGCACGTGGCCAGACTCCGGGCGCACCTCGTACAGCAGCGCGGAGCGGCCGGCCGGCCCGGCGCGGGTGCCGACCTGGCGGAGCAGCCCGGCGTCCTCCAGGTTGTTCAGCGCCAGGGCGACGGTGGGCTTGGACAGGCCGGTAACCCGGGCCAGTTCGGGGCGGGACACGGTGCCGAGCCGGAAGATCTCCGCGAACACGGCACGTTCGTTCATGACCCTGAGGACGCTCGTCGTACTGGCGGTCGCACTGCTCTGCACGTCATCAGATAACCACACGCGTTCGTAAAGGTCACTTATCAATTTTGTAAAGGTCATTGCCAGAAGCGGTCGGGTGCGCCCAGGATGCACGGCAAACCCCGCGAGAAAGGGTGCGCCCGTGAGAACCAGATGGCTCCTCGCAGTCGCCGCCACCGCCGTCGTCCTGCTGGGCGCGTGCGGCACCTCCGACGCCGACGACCAACCGGGGGAGAAGGAGGCGCCGACCATCGCGCTCTTCCTCCCCGAGTCCAAGACCACCCGCTACGAGGCGTTCGACCGGCCGCTGTTCGAGGCCAAGGTGAAGGCCCTCTGCGCGGACTGCAAACTGCTCTACTCCAACGCCGACCAGGACGCCGCCAAGCAACAGCAGCAGGTCGAGGCGGCCCTCACCCAGGGCGCCGACGTGCTCGTCCTCGACGCGGTCGACGCCAGCGCCGTCGCGCCGCTGGTCAACCAGGCCAAGCAGAAGGACATCCCGGTCATCGCGTACGACCGGCTCATCTCCGGCATCGCCTACGAGTACTACGTCTCCTTCAACAACGTCCGCGTCGGCGAGATGCAGGGCCAGGCGCTGCTCGACGCGCTCACCGCGGCCGGCACCACGGCCAAGGGCCAGATCGTGATGATCAACGGCTCGCCGACCGACCCCAGCTCGGCCGACTACAAGAAGGGCGCGCACAACGTCCTCGACGGCAAGGTGAAGATCGGCCGGGAGTTCGACACCCCGGACTGGAGCCCGGACAAGGCCCAGCAGGAGATGGAGCAGGCGATCACCGCGCTGGGCCGCGACAGCGTGGTCGGGGTGCTCTCCGCCAACGACGGCATGGCCGGCGGCGCCATCGCGGCGATGAAGCGCGCGGGTTACGCCACCCTCCCGCCGATCACCGGCCAGGACGCCGAACTCGCGGCGGTGCAACGGATCCTGACCGGCGAGCAGCACATGACGATCTATCTGGACATCCGCCGGGAGGCGGAGCAGGCGGCCGAACTCGCCGTCGCGCTGGGCCGCGGCGAGCAGCCGGCCGCGCCGGCCAAGGTCGACAACGGTACGGCGCAGATCCCCGCGTACCTGCTGGACCCGGTGCCGGTGACCGCCGACAAGATCAAGGACACGATCGTCAAGGACGGCTTCTACAAGGCCGCGGACATCTGCACCGCGGCAGTCGCGGCGGCCTGCGCCAAGGCGGGAATCCAGTAGTGCTCTCCGCCCGCGACATCTCCAAGAGATACCGCGCGGTCCAGGCTCTCGACGGGGTGAGCCTGGACCTCCCGCCCGGCGAGGTCGTCGCGCTCGTCGGCGACAACGGCGCCGGCAAGTCGACCCTGGTGAAGGTGATCTCCGGGGTGACCACCCCGGACGACGGCACGCTCACCCAGGACGGGGAGCCGATCCGCATCGCCACCCCGCACGAGGCGCAGCGGCGGGGGATCGCGACGGTCCACCAGGACCTCGCCCTCTGCGAGAACCTGGACGTGGTCGCCAACCTCTTCCTGGGCGACGAGCGGCGGCGCTGGTCGCTGCTGAGCCACATCCGGATGGAGCGGACGGCACGCGACCTGCTCGCGTCGCTGGAAGTGCGGATCCGCGACATCCGGGTGCCGGTGGCCATGCTCTCCGGCGGTCAGCGCCAGTCGGTCGCCATCGCCCGCGCGCTGGTCGGCGAGCCCCGCGTGGTGATCCTCGACGAGCCGACGGCCGCGCTCGGCGTCGAGCAGACCGCCCAGGTGCTGGATCTGATCCGCCGGCTGCGCGACCGCGGACTCGCCGTACTGGTCATCTCCCACAACCTCGCCGACGTCCGCGCGGTGAGCGACCGGATCGCCGTCCTGCGGTTGGGGCGCAACGCCGGCGACTTCCGTACCGCCGAATCCACCCCGGCGGCGGTCGTGGCCGCCATCACCGGAAGCACGGCCGAGGAGGCCCACCCGTGACCACGCCGGCCGTGCTCCTGCGTAAACCGCTGGGGTCGCTCCGCGGCTCCGCGCGGGCCGACCTCGGGGCCTGGCCGGTCGTCGCCGGGCTGGTCCTGATCGCCGTCGTGTTCGGCTCGCTGAACGACCGCTTCCTGTCCGCCGAGAACCTCACCAACCTGGCCATGCAGATGGCCGCGACCGGCACCATCGCGCTCGGCATCATCATGGTGGTCCTGCTGGGCGAGATCGACCTGTCGGCCGGCTCGGTGAGCGGCCTGGCCGCGGTGATCATGACCATCCTGTACGTCCACCGGGGCTGGGAGCCGCTGCCGGCGATCGGCGTGGCGCTCGCCGGGGCCGCGCTGATCGGGCTGCTGCACGGGTGGATGTTCACCCGGCTGGGGATGCCATCGTTCGTCGTCACCCTCGCCGGGCTGATCGGCTGGCAGGGCCTCATGCTCTACCTGCTGGGCAGCGGCGGCACGATCAACCTGCCGTTCGACGGGTTCCTGGCGAAGCTGAGCGACACCTGGCTGCCGGCGTGGGCGTCCTGGCTGATCGCGGCGCTGATCGTCGGGGCCTGGGCGGCGGGCGGCCTGGTCAACCATCGCCTGCGGCGCGCCGCCGGGCTGCCGGTGGCCTCCCTCGCCGGCGTGCTGCTGCGCGTCGGCGGGCTGGCCCTGGTCCTGGCCGCCGTCGTGGCCGTGCTCTCGGCCGACCGCGGCGTCCCGCTGCTCCTGGTCATCTTCGGCGCGCTGGTCGTCGTCCTCGACCTGGTGCTGCGGCACACCGTCTTCGGCCGGCACATGTACGCCGTGGGCGGCAACGCGGAAGCGGCCCGGCGGGCGGGCATCAGCGTGAACCGGATCCGGCTGATCGCCTTTGCGGCCGCGTCCACCCTGGCGGCGTGCGGCGGCATCCTGGCGGCCAGCCGGCTCGCCGCCGTCAACCAGAGCTCGGGCAGCAGCGACACCCTGCTCATGGCCATCGCGGCCGCGGTCATCGGCGGCGCGTCGCTCTTCGGCGGCCGGGGCCGGCCCTACGCCGCGCTGCTCGGCATCCTGGTCATCCAGTCGATCACCAACGGGATGCTGCTGCTCAACGTCGATTCCTCGGTGCGGTACATGGTGACCGCCGCGGTCCTCGCGGTGGCCGTCGCCCTGGACTCCCTGGCGCGCCGGGGCCAGCCCCGATGACGGCAGGCCACGTGCTGGCGATCGACTTCGGCGGTACGAAGATCGCGCTCGCCATGGCGGCCGTCGGCTCGCCCGACGGCCGCCCCGACACCACCGTGCGACTGCGGACGCTCGGTGGCGCGGGCGCGCTGCAGGCGCTGCACCGGACCTTCGAGGCGGCCCGGAACCTGCTGGCCGCCCCAGCGGCGATCGGCGTCTCCACCTTCGGCGTGCTCCGCGGCGGCCGGGTCCGGCTCGCGCCCAACGTGCCCGGCTGGGACGGCCTGGCCCTGCCGGACCTGCTCCGGGCGGAATTCGGCGACGCCCCGGTCGCCATCGACAACGACGTCAACGCCGGCGCCGCCGCCGAGCTGCGCTGGGGTGCGCTGCGCGGCACCGACGTGGGCCTCTACGTCAACCTGGGCACCGGCCTGGCCGCGGCGCTGGTGGCCGGCGGCCGGGTGCTGCCGGGCGCGCACGGTGCGGCCGGCGAGATCGGCTACCTCCGCGACACCGACACCGACGGGTACGCCGCCGACGGCCACGCGCCGCTCGAGGAGGCGGTGTCCGGCGGCGCGCTGGCCCGGCGCGGCTCGGCGCTGCTCGGCCGGCCGGTGACCGCGGCGCAACTGTTCGAGCTGAGCGCCGAACCGGGGGTCGCCGATCTGCTCGACGAGGTGGTGGACACGCTGTCGCGGACCATCGCCAACCTGTGCGTCACCCTCGACCCGGAACGGGTCGTGATCGGCGGCGGCATGATGGGCGCGGCGGCACACATCATGCCGCGGGTGGCGGCGGCGCTGCACCGCGCGGTGCCGTTCCCGCCGCGGCTGTCGGCGGCCCGGTTCGTCGACGACGCCCCGCTGGTCGGCGCCGTCGCCTTGGCGCTGGCGGCCGCCCGCTGACATCTTGATTACCCCAAGAACTCCGCGACGGGTGCGCGTCCGGGAGCCCTATCCTTGGCGCCATGGCACTGACGGACGAGGCGATCGAACGCATCAAGGGGATGATCGTCTCCGGCGAGCTGCGGCCGGGCGACCGGCTGCCGAAGGAGGCCGACCTGGCCGGCCGGCTCGGGTTGTCCCGCAACTCGCTGCGCGAGGCGGTGAAGGCACTCTCGCTGATCCGGGTGCTCGACGTACGGCAGGGCGACGGCACGTACGTGACGAGCCTGCAGCCGGAGGTGCTGCTCGACACCGTGGGGTTCCTCCTCGACTTCCACCGCGACGACAGCGTCCTGCACCTGCTGCAGGTGCGCCGCATCCTGGAGCCCGCGGCCACCGCGATGGCCGCCCGCACGATGAGCGACAGCGAGCTGGAGTCGCTGGGTGCGCTGGTCGAGATGCCGGACGGCGAGCCCGACCTCAACGACCTCATCGCCACGGACCTGGAATTCCACCGGCGGATCGCGATCGGCTCGGGCAACCCGGTGCTCGCCTCGCTCATCGAGAGCCTCTCCGCGCCGACCCTGCGCGCGCGGGTCTGGCGCGGGCTCACCCAGGAGGACGCGGCCGCCGACACAGTCCGGCAGCACCAGGCGATCCACCGGGCGCTCGTCGCGCGGGAGCCGGAGCTCGCCCGGTCCTGGGCCACGGTGCACATCGCCGGGGTGGAGTTGTGGCTGCGCCGGGCGCTGGAGGTGGCCGATGGCGCCGCCGATCCGCAGCGGGGGTGAGCCGCTACGCCGGCATGCCCCACGGCAGGGCCGGGGTGCCGGCCGGCACCGGGGCGACGGTCAGGTCCGGCCGGTCACCGCGCCGGTGGATCAGCACCTCCTGCCCGCGCCTGAGCTGGACCTCGATGTCGCCGTCCGGGCGCCGGCGCCAGCGCGGCTCCTTGCCGGCTCGGGGCGATGGTGCAGGCGGGGATGGTGCAGGACGGTGTCGAGTCCGGCGACCAGGTCGGCGGGGTGCATGTCGAGGTGGCGGTCGCCCTCGACGACCAGGCGGGCAAGGAGGTGGCCCAGGCTGCCGGGGCCGTAGTCGGGCAACAGGTGTTGGTCAAGGGTCGGCCTTCGGCCGACTTGCCCTCGACTATGTGGCGTGATGAGAGTAGGCCGCAAATGTCGAGTCACTCGGCATGAGGCCGGATAGTTAACAGACCCCACCACGATTTTGGGGATCCGGTCCAATGAGGCATGTCGCAGCCACCGACGCCGCCCACCCCGCCGCCATCAGCACCGGCACCACCACCTACCCCGCAGCAGCGCACACCAGCTACACCGCCCGAATCACCGTCGTCGGCGCCTACTCCAGCGCGACCGCCTGCCCCACCGACTCCGCCAGGCCCGCCATCGGTGAACTGGCCGGACAAGGCCACCGCATGGGGTTCTCTCCTGTCCCCGATCGCGACTATCACGACGGTCATCGTGGCGCTCATGGCCCTACAGAGCGCCACCGACACGAGCGCTAAGCAGCAGCACCTCGCCGAGCAAGGCCAGATCACTGACCGGTTCTCGAAGGCGATCGACCAGCTCGGTCAAGCAGGCGACGGCAAATTGGCCATCCGGTTGGGCGGCATCTACGCCTTGGAGCGGATCATGTGGGATGCCCCCGTCGATGAACGGGATCCCGTCGACGAGCGCAACATCGTTGAACTGCTCTGCGCCTTTATCCGCGCTAGCGCGGCCGTGCCATATGGCCCAAAGTCCGAAGAGACCGGGTGGTTCCAGCCGGCCACAGACGTGCAAGCGGCACTGACCGTGCTCGGACGACGCCCCAACTTCAACAAACCTGGCTTTGGCACGGACCCGGAGTTCGGCGTTCTGGATCTTCGACGTACCCGTCTGGACGGGGCACGCTTGGAGGGCGCCCACCTGGAGGGTGCCCACTTCGAGGGCGCTCACCTGAATGGTGCGCACTTCGGTGCCGTGGTGGACGGCAAGTACGGGAACGGCGCGGTCCTGAGCGGCGCGTACCTGACCGGCGCGGATCTGACGGCCGCGCATCTGGAGGATTCGTACATTGGGCCCGACACGAATTTGGATGGTGCAAACCTGACCGGCGCCCAGTTGAACGGTGCGCACCTGGGCACGGTCGAGGACGGTAAGAAGCACGGTGCAGACCTGTCCTCCACAACGGGTTTGACGAGCAAGAACCTGCGGTGCGCGTTCGTCGAGGGAGACACTAAGTTCCCCACAGGCGTTAGCGTCGACCGCTCCTCTTGCTGAGCGGTAACCGCAGACGGATGGCCAAAGTCGGTGCCGTCCACGACCCACCCCGGTACGCGCCGCGGGCTTCGCCGAGCAGGGCCAGGTGCTCAGCGGCGAGGGCCACGGGGTCCGTTCCCGGCTGGCCCGGGCGCGCCGAAAGCTGGGCTCGGATCCCGATCCCGCACCCGCCATCAACGGAGAATGGCCCACCCATGCTTCGTGAGGACGCGCTCTCCCACGAGCGCTCGATGCCCACCACATCCCGAACCATCCGGCAACGGCTGCTCGTGGAGCATGCCGCGGCGTCGGCGCGGCCACGGCGGGCGGGCCGGCGGGCCATCCGGTTCGCGGTCATCGCCGGCGCCTCGTCGGTACTGGCGATCGGCGGCACCGCGGCGGCCTACGTCGCGTTCAAGCCGGCATCCACGCCGGTCGCGGACCAGACTCGCTGCTACAGCACGGCGTCGTTGAAGGGCGGCGACACCGACTTCTCCGGCACGACGGTCGGTCTGGCGCACGCCGCCGACGGCTCGACCCGTGCCGCGGCCGCCGTCGACCTCTGCGCCGCCCTCTGGCGGCAGGGGATCCTGCAGCTCAACTCCCCGGTCGTCGGCGCACCCTCCGGCGACGCGACCGCGGCCGTGCCGGCCTTGGTCACCGCCCTGTCGACGCAGTGCTCGGTGGTCCTGGACCTCGCTGTGCTGCACGTTGAAGCGTACGGCGTTGGCGCCGGGCTCGGCGTAGATGCCGGAGCCGAGGAACCCGTTGCCCAGGAACGGGCCCTCGTACCAGGTGGCCGGCAGGCGTTTCCAGATCAGGTCGGCGCCGGCGAGGAAGCCGGCCCAGTCGATCCGGTCGTCCAGCCAGCGGTCGTGCCCCGCCGGGGCGACAGACGGCAGCGCTGAGGGCAGGGACAACCCGGCGCCGACGGTGCCGAGGATGACCTGGCGGCGCGAGAACTCGTCAGCCACAGTGCACCCGCGCATCCGCCCACGACGCCCGGCGCTTCAGGGTCCGAAGGATTGACGATTTCATGGCAAAGCCTCCCGTCAATACATCCGATGTAAACGATGCCAAAGATGCCGATCGATGGCGAGTATTCCACCGTGTCGGCTTTTCCGCTGGGTAGACATCGGATCTATGGGCGAGTGGGTCGCGGCGGCGACAGATCCGTTTACGATCGCCGGGCGGGGGCGTAGCGTCGGCTGCCATGAGAACGTCCACAGTCAACCGTTTCTCTCTTGTGCTCGCGAGCGGTGCCGCGGTGCTGGTAGCCGCCGTCGGCGCCGTGCCGCCCGCCTACGCCGGTGGTGCCGCTCCCACGCCGGGCTCGGCCGGCCTCGGCGACCGGCTGTATCCGCTCCTCGGCAACGGCGGATACGACGTGCAGGACTACGACCTGCGCCTGCGATATCCCAAGAAGGATCCGAAGCAGACGGTCACCGGCGACGTCACGATCACCGCCGTCGCGACGCAGAATCTGTCCCGGTTCGATCTCGACTTCGGCGGTGGCTCGGTCGGCAAGGTGACGGTGGACGGACGCGCCGCCGCCTTCTCCCGCTCCGGCGACGAGTTGGTCATCACGCCGCGGCACTACCTCGCCAAGGGCAAGCGCTTCTGGGTGACCGTCAGCGGCTTCACCGCCACGCCGATCGAGGCGAACGCCGACTCTCCGGCCGGCTTCGTGACCACCCCGGACGGCACCGTCGTGGCCGGCCAGCCCAACCAGACCCATCAGCTGTTCCCCAGCAACGACCACCCACGGGACATGGCGACGTACACCGTCACCCTGACCGTCCCGGCGGGCTGGACCGGGGTCGCGAGCGGCCGGCACGTCGCCGACCGCCGGCGCGGCGGGTACGTCTCCTCGATCTACCGGGAGTCGAAGCCGATGGCCGCCGAGCTGCTGCAGGCAGCCGTCGGCGACTTCGTCGTCCACGATCGCCCGGCGGCGGCCGGCGTGCCGATCCGTGACGTCGTCCCGCGCCGGCTGGCGAGCACCCTGCTGCCCAAGGCCGAGGTGGAGCGGGCGCAGATGGGCTGGATGGTGGGCAAGGTCGGGCGGTACCCCTTCGAGAACTACGGCTCCCTGGTGATCGAGGCCGACCTCGGCTTCGCGCTGGAGACCCAGACGCTGTCGCTGTACGACACGGGCCTGTTCGCCGCGCCCAAGTACATCCTCGACCCGATCATGGCGCACGAGCTGGCGCACCAGTGGTTCGGCGACAGCGTGGCGCCCCGGTCCTGGAGCGACGTCTGGCAGAACGAGGGCCACGCGACCTGGTACGAGCTCCTCTACGCCGAGGAGACGGGCGTCTTCCCGCAGTACACGGGGTCGGCGAACCGGGAGGCCTACTTCAAGCGCGTCTACTCCCGCGGCGACCAATACCGCCAGCGGTACGGCCCGGTGGCCCGCCCGGCCGGATCGGCGTCGATCTGGGACGTGTTCAACCCGAACGTCTACGACGGCGGTGCGCTCGTCCTGTACGCCCTGCAGCAGAAGATCGGAACCACCAGGTTCCAGCTGCTGGAGCGCGCCTGGGTGAGCAAGTACCGCGGCAAGTCGGCATCGACGGGCGACTTCATCGCGCTCGCCTCGAGGATCTCCGGCCAAGACCAGCGCACGTTCCTGACCGCCTGGCTCTACGGCAGCACCACGCCGGCCATGCCGGGCCACCCGGACTGGACGGTGGCGCCGGTGCCGACTCCGGCGCCCGCGCAGGCCCTGGTGCGCCGCTGACCTGGCTCGCTGCTCCGGGCCCGCCGCGGCGAGCCCGGGGTAGCGGGGCACCTAGCCGGCGGGCGCCTGCTCGGCTTGCTCGATCGCCGCGCGGTGGGTGGCGACGGCCGCCCAGAACGACTCGTCCGGCGCCTCCGGGGCGAACAACCACATGAGGTCGCGGTAGGTGCGATCGCCCGCGATGGTCTGCTTCGCCGGGTACGGCACCTCTGCGGTGATGTGGTACCAGTGGTAGCCGTGCGGCATCATCGCCTCGGCCAGGCGGTCCTCGCCGCGGCCGGCCAGCACCTCGCAGAGCACCCAGGGGCGGTGCTCGCGCAGGGTCTCGGCGCTGCCGAAGAGCACCTCCGGCTCGGTGCTCTCGGTGTCGATCTTGAGCACCGCGGGCACGATGCCGGTGCGCCGCACGTACGCGTCCAGGGTCTCGACCGGGACCTCGATCTGCCGCGTCGACGCGCGGAAGCCGGCCGCCAGGGAGTTGGAGCTGTCGGACGCGTCGGACAGGTACAGGGTCGCCTGCCCGGTCTCGCTGCCCAGGGCGATGGACTCGACGCGGATGTTCAGGTCGTTGTCGGCGGAGAGCCGCTCGGCGACCTCGGCGAGGGTCGGGAACGGCTCGAACGCCACCACCTCGCGGTCGGAACAGGCGGCCGCCAGGCCGGCGTAGAGGCCGACGTTCGCGCCGATGTCGAGCACGGCGCCCGCCCCGGCGGTGCCGATCGCGGCGAGGAAGCAGGGCACCGCCGACGACTCGTACGCGGCCAGGCCGTTCTTGGCCAGCTTCCGGGGCACCATCAGGTCGACCGGCGCCGTCATCGTGAGCGCCCGCCCCGGCGCACCCGGAACCGGGATCGGCACACTCCGGTGGGTGGCCTTGACCGGCGGCGTCACCGGTTGCGTCACCGGCTGCGGCGTGGGCTCCGGGGCACTCGCCCGGGCGCGCCTGTCCCGCCAGAGCTTCGCCATGGTCACCGGCACGGTCACCACGCCCTTACCGGGGTGCCGGGCGCCGTCAACGAGGGTCTCTCCCAGCCGGAACGTCAACGACGACTTCAGGGATTTGATCCGCAGCTTGGCCCGGGCCAGGTCCGCGTCCCGTGCCGCCAGCTTCGCCCGGGTCGCGTCGGCGGCCTGCTTCGCCGCGTCGGCGGTCTCCTTCGCCGCGGCCAGGCCCGCCGTCAGCTTGGTGACCTGGTCGCCGAGCGTGCGCACCTGCCGGAGCAGCGGGACGGTGATCAGCTCGCCGAGAACGGACTGGTTGGCCAGCCACAGCGGCATCGTCAGCGGCTCCACGCCGGGCCCGTCCGGGTATTGCGTCTCGTCGCCGGCCGGAGCGTCCGACAGGTAGGCGTGCCGGGGCTGCAGCTTCTCCACCCGCTCGGCGAGCAGGGCGACGTTCATGCCGTACCGCCCGGAGGAGTCGACCAGCACCGCGTCGGTCAGCTGGCAGTGCCCGTCGGCCAGCGTCCCCAGCACCGCCTGGTGGGGGAGGGCCTCCGGCGACCAGCCGGCGAGGATCAGCACCCGGGCCCCGACGGGCAACGCGCGCAGCGTCCGGCCCAGGTCGGCGGCCGGGGTGTGCGTGCCCTCCCGCGGGCCGAGCAGGCAGAGCAGCAGGGTGTCGGCCGTGAGCGTGGCTTCGGCGACGGCGGCCGGCTCCGCGATCGAGTAGGGCAGATCGCCGGGCACCATGAGATGCCGGCGCAGATCCTCCGCGCCCGGGGAGACGTCGACAATGCGGCCCACGCCAGTGATCTGGGATAGCAGGTTGCGAACGAGCATGGGGGGCTGCGGGTCCTCTCAACGGAAGGGGGAATGTCGACCAACCCCCGCCGAACCGCAGAGGTGCCGCCCTAATGTGGCACCCCGGCCCACGGTAGGCAAGGAACAACTCACGTCGCTCCGGCGGAATTTCGTCCGTCGCGCACGACATTTACGCCCGTGAGGGCGTAGCGGCCCGGCCCGGGCCGTCGACCGGCTCGCGGAGGGGTCGGACCAGGGCTTGTGCGGGTCGAGGCGCCGAGGCAGCCGATTCGCCCCGATCCACGTAGGACGGGTCCATCCGCCTCGGCGAGTGTCAGTAGGCGATGGCGACCGTGTGGTGGACGGTGCCGCAGTCGTTGATCATGGTCAGCAGGTGGCGGGCCACGTCCGCGCGGGAGATGAACATGCCGCCTCGTACGTTGATGTCGAGGGCTGTGCGGTAGGCCGGGCGGAGGCTGCGTTCGAGTAGCCGTGGCGGGCGGGACACGGTCCAGTCCAGTCCGCTGCCGCGCAGGATGTCCTCCATGATCGCCAGGTCGAGGTAGTGGCGCCGGAAGAGCATCTTCGCGGCCGGGGCGAGGAGGTGACGGGTGACGATGCCGTCGCCGGGGTTGTATCGGGGCGGGTGGGGCCGCCCGGGTGAGGGCACGGTGCCCACCGAGGCGGCGCTGACCGCGATGAGGCGCCGGACGCCGGTGGCCTGCATCGCCTGCACGATGGCGCGGGTCCCGCGCGAGGCGACGCCGGCCTCCGTGCCGGTCCGGGCGCCCAGGGCGGACAGGACGCCGTCGGCGCCGGCGATCGCGTCGTCCAGGGCTCCCGGGGCGGGCCGGGCCAGGTCGCACCGGACGACCCGGGTGGGGGCCTGGCGGAGCCGGTCGGGGTTGCGCACCACGGCCGTCACGTCGTGGCCTGCGGCCAGGGCTTGGCTCAGCAGATGGCTGCCGATGCCACCGCTGGCGGCCACGATCACCAACTTGAACATGTTCAATCCAGTAGTGCGCGTCGGCAAGCGGGCAAGCGCGAGGATGGGTGCGGGCATGACAGTCAGGTGGCATCGGGTGACCTTCGCCGCGGCCGGCGTCTACAACATCGTCTGGGGGCTCTACGCGGTTGCCGATCCACAGTGGCTGTTCCGGCTGGCCGGCATGCCCCCGTCGAACACCCCGCAGATCTTCGCCTGCCTCGGCATGGTGCTCGGCTTGTACGGCGTCCTCTACCTCGAGGTCGCCCGCCGGCCGGAGCACGGGTGGCTGCCGGCCGCGGTGGGCCTCGCCGGCAAGGTGCTGGGACCGCTCGGCCTGGCCGTGCTGATCCTGCGGGACACCTGGCCCCCGGCCACGCTGATCCTGATCGTCACCAACGACATCATCTGGTGGGTGCCGTTCGCCGCGTACCTGCGCGCGGCGTGGCCCGCATATCGGGCGACATGGACCTGACACGTTCAGGAGCGAAGCGGCCCCGCCCGGCCTTACCGTGAGTGCGTGGAACTCTGGCTCGTACGGGATCTGCCGGCGTGGCTGGTGGGCGGCCTGCTGATAGTCGGGCTCCCGGCCGTCACCCTGGGCATGGACCAGCTGATCCACCGCACTCTGCCGCACAAACGGCTCGGGCCGCACAACGAGGTCACCGGCGTCATCGTCTCGGTGGTGGGCGTGGCGTACGCGATCGTCATCGGGTTGTGCGTGGTCTCCCTCTGGGAGGGCTACACGGCGGCGAAGGACAACTCGCGGGACGAGGCGGCGAACCTGACCGCCCTGGTGCCGGCCGGTGCGGTCTTCGACGCCCAGGTCCAGCAGCGGATCTCGGCCGACGTCGTCCGCTACGAGTCGGACCTCGTCGCCGACTGGAACGCCCGCCGGGAGCAGGGATCCGAGCGGCGGCGCACCGCCGACCTGAGCGAGCTCACCGCCACCGTCGTCGCGCTGCAACCCGCGACGGAGTCCCAGCGCGCCTTCGTCCGCGAGGCCGTCGAGCGGATCGGCCGCGCGGAGGTGTACCACCATGACTCCGACGCCGAGGCGGACGACCAGCGGATGTCCGACGTGATGTGGTTCGGCGTCCTGCTGTCCACCGCCGCGATCGTGGCGATGAGCCTCTTCTTCGGGCTCGACGACGGCGCCGTGCGCCGCATCCTGCTCGTGCTGTCCAGCGCGGTCATCGCGACGAACCTGTTCCTCGTCATCGAGATGAACTACCCCTATTACGGGTCCTTCGCCGTGACGCCCGACGCCTACGAGCAGGTCATCGTCGACCTGCGGGCGGATCGGTAGCACCCGCTCCGGAGTCGATGAGACCGTTACACCTCCGATAGCGATCCTTCCTGCGCCCTTAAGATCCGGTCGCCGAGACTCGGGCAATGACGAAGATCGATGACGGACGCGGGGTCGCCCGATGCTGAGGCGACCGTGGGGCAAGTCCAGGCTGCGCGTGACCGCGCTCGGCGGCGTAACGGTCACCCTGCTCGGGGCGGGAGTCGCCGCCGCCGGGTTCTATCCGGGCAGCGGTGCGGCGGCCGAGCCGACCGGGCCGGACACCGCGGCACTCAGTGCGGCGACTGCCGACCAGTTCGTCACCGGCGAGTCCACCGGCTTCGACCGGGCACCCGGCGAGTCGTTCACCCGTAAATCAGTTGTTACCACAGAAAGCGGACTTAACTATGTCAACTACACTCGTACCTATCAGGATCTGCGTGTCTTTGTTGGTGGCGACGTGGTCGTCGTCACCGACCGCACCGGGGCGGTAAGGAGCAGCACCGCCGGGTCCGTGCCGATCAAGGTCTCCACCACGCCGACGGTGGTCGCGGCCAAGGCCGCGGCTCTGGTACGGCAGCAGCACGCCGGAAAGGTCATCGGCAAACCGGCCCTCGGTGTGGTCGCCGACGAGCAGGCCAAGCTGGTCTGGGAAGTCATCGTCGAAGGCGAATCCGAGGGGCTCCCGAGCCGGCGGCATGCGTACGTGGACGCGCACACCGGACGCTACGTCGGATCGTGGGATCAGGTGTCCGGCGGGACCGGCGACAGCCACTACAACGGCAGGGTGCAGATCGGCACCACCCGCACCGGCAGCCAGTTCGAGCTGCGGGACACCGCGCGTGGTGGGATGCGCACCCTCAACGACGGCACCGGCCGGGGCTTCACCGACGCCGACGACGTGTGGGGCAACGGCAGCGGAACGGACCTGACCACCGCCGCGGTGGACACCCAGTACGCCGGGGCCGCGATGTGGGACATGCTCAAGACGAAGTTCAACCGCAACGGCATCGACGACCGGGGCGGCACGGCGACCATGTTCGTCGGCCTCGACGACGTCAACGCGTACTACAGCTGCGCCGCGACCAGCAGCGCCGGCGCCGACGAAACCAAGTACGGCCACACGAGCAACAACTCCCAGCAGATCAACTCCATCGACGTGGTGGCGCACGAGCTGGGGCACGGCGTCTTCTGCCACACCCCCGGCGGGAACAGCGGCACCTCGAACGAGACCGGCGGCCTCAACGAGGGCACCGGCGACATCTTCGGCGCCCTGGCGGAGCACTTCGCGGCCAACCCGAGCAACCCGGCGGACTACCTGGTCGGCGAGGAGGTCGACCTGGCCGGCACCGGCCCGATCCGCAACATGGTCGACCCGTCCAAGGCCGGCGACCCGAACTGCTGGTCGACGGCCATCCCGAGCACCGAGGTGCACTCGGCCGCCGGTCCGCTGAACCACTGGTTCTACCTGACCGCGGAGGGCTCCCGGCCGGCGTCCGGCCCGGCCAGCCCCACCTGCGACAACAGCACGGTCAAGGGCATCGGCATCTGGGCGGCGGGCGACATCTTCTATCACACCCTGCTGCGCAAGACGTCCGGCTGGACGTACAGCAAGGTGCGCAAGTCCACCCTGGAGGCCGCCATCGAGCTGCACCCCGGCAGCTGCACCGAGTTCGAGGCCGTCAAGGCGGCGTGGAACGCGGTGAGCGTGCCGTCGCGGCAGGACCCGACGTGCACCGTCACGTCGACCCCGGCACCGAGCAGCCCGGCGCCGTCCCGGTCGTCGACCCCGTCGCCGGCCGCCTCGACGACGTCGGCACCCGCCACCCAGCCGGGCATCCCGGACATCGACGGTGCGAAGGTCAAGGCGCACCTGACCGAGTTCGACCGGATCGCGAAGGCGAACGGCGGCACCCGGGCCAACGGCACGGCCGGCTTCCAGGCCTCGCTCGACTACGTCAAGGGCAAGCTGGACGCCGCCGGCTACACCACCCGCATCCAGCCGTTCACCCGGCAGGGCGTCACCGGCAGGAACCTGATCGCCGACCTCCCCGGCCGCGGTGACCAGAACCATGTGGTCATGCTCGGCGCCCACCTGGACAGCGTCGCGGCGGGGCCGGGCATCAACGACAACGGCAGCGGCTCCGCGGGCATCCTGCAGATCGCGCTGGACTACGCGGCCGCCAACGCGAACGGCGCCAAGGCCATCCGGTTCGGCTGGTGGGACGCCGAGGAGGAGGGCCTGCTCGGCTCGAAGAGCTACGTCGCGGCGCTGAGCACGGCGCAGCGGGCGAAGCTCGACGCGTACCTGAACTTCGACATGACCGGATCGCCCAACGCCGGGTATTTCGTCTACAACGACGACAGCAAGGGCGGCTTCGTCGCGGATGCCCTGCGGGCCGGCTTCGCGGCCGAGAACGTGCAGCCCGAGGGCGTCGACATCGACGGCCGCTCCGACCATGCCTCGTTCCTGGCGGCGGGCATCCCGACCGGCGGTACGGCCACGCTGAGCCTGGCGCCGACGATGAGCGCGGCCCAGGCGGCCAAGTGGAACGGCAAGGCCGGGCAGCCGTTCGACTCCTGTTACCACAAGGCGTGCGACACCCTGGCCAACGTCAACGACGCGGCCCTGGACACGCACACCGACGCGGCCGCTGTCGCGGCGTGGAAGCTGACCGGGGTGACGGCACCGGCGTCCACGACGCCGACAACCCAGCCGACAACCCAGCCGACGATCCCGCAGCCGGCACCCGGTGGCATCCGGCTGGAGAATCCGGCGGACTTCGACATCGCCGACCGCACGATCGTCGAGTCCCCGATCACCGTGCGGCTCACCGGCTCCGCGCCGAAGACGCTGAAGGTCGACGTCGACATCACGCACGGTTTCCGTGGCGACCTCCAGATCGACCTGGTCGCCCCGGACGGTTCCGCCTACCGGATCAAATCGTCGAGCCGGCTGGACTCGGCCGACGGCGTCAAGGGCAGCTTCGCGGTGGACGCCTCCGCGGAGCAGGCCGCGGGCACCTGGAAGCTTCGGGTCCGCGACCGCTACACCGGCGACACCGGCGTGCTGAACTCGTGGGCCCTGACCTTCTGAGCCGGTCGAGCATGTCGTGAGAGCGGTGCCGCCCCGACCGCCCCCGGGGCGGCCCCGCTCTCGCTTTACCGCGAGGACCTGGGCCGTTAGGGTCGGGCACCCGATCTTCCAACGGACGGGCCGCACCCCATGAGACGCAGTTATGTGCTGGTCGCCCTGGCGGTGACCACGCTGGTGGCGCTGGCGTTCGTCATCCCGCTGGGCCTGCTGGTCAGCAGCGCGGCCGAGGACAACGCGCTGCGCGAGGCGGAACGGCAGGCGCTGGGCCTGTCCGCGGTCGTCGTGGTGGCCACCGACCGGGAGCTCGTCCTCGCCTCGATCATGAGCACCCGGGCGGGGCAGGACCGGCGGCTGGCCGCGCACCTGCCGACCCTGGGCACGGTGGGTTTCTCGAACGTACCGGCCACCGACATCGACCGGGTCCGGCAGCGGCAGACCGCCACCCGGGTCGAGGTTCCCGGCGGTCTCGCATACCTGCGCGCGGTGGCGCTGCCGGCGGGCCAGGTCGCCGTCATCGAGGTGTCCGTGCCGACGGCCGCCCTGCGGGCCGGCGTGGTCAAGGCGTGGCTGGTGCTCATCGGGGAGGCGCTGGTGCTGGTCGCGCTCTGCACCCTGCTCGCGGACCGGCTCGCCGCCCGGGTGGTGCGCTCCACCCGCGACCTGGCCCGCACCGCGGCCAGCCTCAGCTCGGGCCGGCTGCACGCCCGCGCCCAGCCGAGCGGGCCGCCGGAGATCGAGGAGGTGGGTGCGGCGCTCAACGGCCTCGCCGACCAGTTCCTCGAGTTCCTGGCGGCCGAGCGCGCACTCGCCGCGAACCTGTCGCATCGGCTCAGGGTGCCGCTGACCGCCGTACGGTTGAATGCCGAGGCGCTGCCACCGGGAGAGGACCGCGACCGCCAGTTGCACGTGGTCGGCCGCCTGGAGCAGGAGATCAACGCGGTGATCGTCGAGGCCAGCCGGCCGCTGGCGTCCCGGCCCAGGCTCCGCTGCGACCTGGGCGAGGTCGTCGCCGACCGGGCGGCGTTCTGGGGCGCCCTCGCCGAGGATCAGGAGCGGCCATGGCAGGTCGGCGAGATGCCGGCCGAGCCGGTCCTGGTCCCGGCGGCGACGTCGCTGGTGACGGAGGCCCTCGACGTCCTGCTCGGCAACGTCTTCCACCACACCGCGGAGTCGGCCGGCTGCCGGGTCACGGTCCGGCGGAGCCCGCAGGGGGCGGCGGTCACGGTCGAGGACGCCGGCCCGGGTTTCGCCGATCCGGAGACAGCGCTGCGGCGGGGTGCCAGCGCCGCCGACTCCACCGGGCTGGGCCTCGACATCGCCCGCCGGCTGGCCGAGGAGACCGGCGGGCGTCTCGACATCGACCGGGGCGAGCTGGGCGGCGCCCGGGTGGTGCTGACGCTCGGGCTCGCGGAGGAGCCGCAGCCGGCGGCGCGGGCCACCCTGCGGTGGCGGTTCTGGAGCAGGCTGGGCGGCACCCATGCCAAGCTCTGACCGGTCAGGCGCCGGGATCCCCCGGCGGGGAGAGCCGGACACCGACCCCGCGTACGGTGTGCAGGTAGCGGGGCGCCGCGGCGCGTTCCCCGAGCTTGCGGCGCAACCAGGTGATGTGCACGTCCACCGTCTCGGCCGAGTGGCTCTCCGACGGCCACACGTCCTGCAGCAGTTGGCGCCGGGTGACCACGGTGCCGGGCTGCCGCGCCAGATACGCCAGCAGGTCGAACTCGCGCCGCGACAGGCCCAGCGGCACGCCGTCCAGGGTTGCCGTACGGGCCCGCCGGTCGACGACCAGGCCGCCGACGACCAGCTCGGCGGTGACCGGGCTGCCTCGGCGCAGCAACGCCGCGATGCGGGCCTCGATCTGCTCCGCCGAGTACGGCTTGACCACGTAGTCGTCCGCGCCGGCCCGGAGCAGCCGGATCATCTCGCTCTCCTGATCCCGGGCGGTGGCGACCAGGATCGGCACCAGCGAGGTGGCCCGGATCCGGCGGAGCACCGCGGTGCCGTCGAGATCGGGCAGCCCGAGATCGAGCACGACGACGTCCGGCTGCCACGTCCCCACCTCGTGGAGCCCGTCGAGCGCGGCGCCACACAGCCGGACCTCATGACCGCTCGCCGCCAGTAACCGGCCGACCGCTTCCCGTACATCTCGATCGTCCTCGATCACCAGCACCCGCGGCATGGCTACGAAGATACAACCCCGAGGGAGACTTTGATCATGCTCCGGAGCTGCAAATATGTCGCCGCCTGGCTGGCGGCCGCAGCGGTCGCCGTCACGGTTTCCTGGTTCGGGGTCCGGATCGGGCTGGCGCCGGCCCTCACCGCCGAGGCCCCGGTGGCGATCGACGTCAACCGGCGCTACACCGAGGTCCACCTCGGTGTTGCCGAGGTGACGCCGCCGCCGTCGGCGTCACCCGTTTCGAAGCAGCCGAAACCCTCGAGAACGGTGTCCGTCAAGGCGAAGCCGACCGCCACCAGACCGGCCAAGCCGAAGGTGTCGGCGGCACCGTCGGTGCGGCCCAGCGCATCGGCGCCGGCGGTGCCGGAGGAGCCGGACGAGTACGAGATCTCGGCGGAGGGCGGCACGGCGATCGTGGCATTCTCCGCCACCCGGGTCGACGCCGTGGACGCCGACCCGATCGCCGGCTATGTGGCCAGCTACACCCGGCGCAGCGACACGCTCATCGTGATCCGGCTCGATGGCCCGGCGCACTCGTCGGTGATCACCGCGTACTGGCTCGACGGTCCCCACGCCCGGATCGCGGAGGAGTTCGAGGGCTGAATCGGCGGCCGGCAAATAGGTCGAAGTCCGGGACCGGTGGGTGCTACGTTTCGTCGCGCTGAAAGGGGAGATCGTGCCGAAGCTGAACCAGATCATCGCCGTGGAGAAGGGCGTCAAGAGCAAGGCGTTCGCCGATCTGAGCGATGCCCACCACGCCGTGCAGAAGACCGGGCCGCTCGCCGGAATCTCCCGCGTCTACCAGCCGAAGGACGAGGAGGGCGAGCAGTTGCCCGCCGAGTCGACGCGGGTGCAGATCAAGGCCGAGGACATCCTGCGGGACGTCGCCGGCGTGCTGACCCGGCTGTTCGATGTCACCGCGACGAAGGACTGGTCAAACTGTGTGGCGCGGGCCGACGTCGTGGTGGACGGGCGGACGATCGCGGCCCAGGTGCCGGTGACATACCTGTTGTTCCTGGAGAAGCAGCTCGTCGACCTGCACACGTTCGTGAAGAAGCTGCCGGTGCTCGACGCGGCCGAGTCCTGGCTGCGCGACGACTCCACGGACAGCTGGCGGACCGAGCCGGTGCGGACCAACCGCACCAAGAAGGTGCCGCGCAACCACGTCAAGGCCGAGGCCACCGAGAAGCACCCGGCGCAGGTCGAGGTGTACTACGAGGACATCGCCGTCGGATACTGGACGACCGTGAAGTTCTCCGGTGCGCTGCCGGCCAAGCGGGTCAACGAGATCCTCGACCGGGTGCTGGCGCTGCAGACCGCGGTCAAGTTCGCGCGCGAGGAGGCCAACAACGCCGAGGCCGTCGACCAGCGGGTCGGCGCGGCCGTCTTCGGCTACCTGTTCGGGTAGCCGTCACCGATTCCCCCGTGGGAGCGCGGGGGTGCGCCGAGAAATCGGCGCGAAGCTGATAGCTGAGGCTGAAGCTGAATCCACCGGTCACAGTGCGGGTTCGAGTCCCGCCCCGCGCACCATCCGGGCGCGGGTAGCCCAACGGGCAGAGGCAGCCGGCATAAGACTCAGATTCTCGCTCCAATGTCAGCATTCACCACCGATCACCAGGTCGACCGGGCCCGGACGAGGACAGCGGATGCCGGTTCAAGTCCGGTCCGCCGCGCTTCGAGCGGCGGTAGTTTAAAGGCAAAACCCGATGTCGTGATGACTGATCCGGGCTCTTAAACGTGCTGGTGTGTGCAATTCGGTGGTATCCAGAGGCCCGGGGATTGGCCATATCCCCGGGCTTCGTCACCTTTTGATCACCCTTCGGAGTTGGTTTCCGCACAGTGTCCGCTGGGTGTAGGCACAGGTTTCACATAGATTCGATCAATACCTTCCTGACCCATCGGACCTCCGAGTCCGGCGACTGGGACGGAGGGGTCCATCACCATGCTCTACGCATCGACCACACCGAAAGAATCCGACGAAAGTAAGGTGTTCGTCGATTCCACAGGTCGACGCGGAAAGATCCTCGCGATCTCCGGGGGAATCGCCACGCTGGCCGCGGCCCTCTACATCGGCGTGGTGGTGACCAGCGTCGTGCAGGCCCCGGAGGCGGAACTCACCACCAAGGCGACTGTCTCGCCGACCGCCGCCGCCACCGCTTCGGCAGCACCGTCGGCTTCCGCTTCCGCATCACCATCCGCCTCGGCGTCGCCGTCGGCAGCCGCGTCGGCAATCGATCCCGGGCGCGCGGTGCCGCCGGGACCGGCCGAGTGGCCGGGCCCGCCGGACCAGGGGGGACCGCCGGCCCCGCCCGCGGGCCCCCGGTGACCGCGGCGGCCGTCATCGGGCGCCCGAACTCATCGCCGGTAGCCGGCGAAGATCCTGGTGAACGCGTAGTCCTGCTGGTCGATCCCGCTGCAGGCGCTGCTGAGTTTGCCGGTGGCGCAGTCGCCGTTGTCCCGGTTGACCGACCAGAACCGGAGAAAACCGAGGCCCGTCCGCTCGGCGTAGGCGAGCACGGTGCGGGCGTCGGCCGCCGTCGTGACCGGACCGGTGTCGTTGACACCGATCATCGGGGTGAGCCCGAGCATGGCGTAGATCTGCTGGTCGGTGCGGTCGGTCCAGACCGCGGCAAGGTCGGCGTGGACCGCCTCGGCGGCGGCGACCATCGCCTTGCCCCAGTCGCCGGTGGCGTCGAAGTTCATGGTCATCGCGTTGACGGTGACCTCCAGGCCGGCCTGCTCCGCGGCGCGCAGCAGGCCGACGCTCGCCTCCGGAAGCCCGGTCTCGACGCCGTCGACCGGAACGGTCAGCGTGATCGCGGCACCCCGGTCCGCCTGGAGGGCGGACAGCGCGGCGATGACGGTGCCGGTGCTGATCGCCTTCTCGATGTCGACGTCGAGGTGGTTGCTCCCGGCGGCGTCCAACGCGGTCGCGTAGGCGCCGGCGAGCTGGCCCGCCGGGCAGACCTTTTCGAGATAGCTCCCGTCGGCGCCGCCGGTGGAGACGGTGACCGTGCCGCCGAACCCCTCGATCTTGTCGATCTCGGCCCGGATCGAGCGATCATCCAGCGCCGCGGTGCCGCCCCAGGACGCGGTGCAGGTGCCGGAGTCGTCGGCCAGCACGAACGCCAGGGTGAAGTCGGTCAGCCCGGTGCTGTCGTGGATCGCCTCGACGTCGGCGGTCCCGCTGACGATGTCGATGTACGGCGCGACGGCCGGCACCTCGGCGACGGCCGGCGGGGCGGCGGGGCCGGAGGTAACCGGGCCGGACGGGGCCGCGACGCTCGTGGCTGGTCCGCTCTCGCAGGCGCCGACCAGCAGCAACGTGGTCACGGCGAGGCAGGCGACGGTTCGTCTTAGCGGATACATCGCAACATTATTACATACCCACTGCCCTTCGCCCGCCAGCGAGTATCGAGAGGACACCTGTGACCGTCTATCCGTCGAAGCAGGCACCGCCCGCACCGCGAGTGCGGCCGGCCCGGCGCCTGCGCGTACCCAAGCTCCGGTGGTTGATCTTTTCCCTGCTGGTCGGCCTGTTCGCGAGCATGCTGCTGGTGAACGGGCTGGTGAAGGGCGACTTCGCCGAGGACGGGGCGACGGCCTCCACCGCCGAGACCGACGAGGTGCCCGCCACGGCGCTCACCGGCGGGCCGATCATCCAGACCGACGGCACCACCACCAGCACGGTCTCGGTGCCGGACCGGCAGATCGTGCTGACCTTCGACGACGGCCCGGACCCGCAGTACACCCCGGAGATCGTCAAGGTCCTGGCCGAGTACGACGTACCCGCGACCTTCTTCATGATCGGCTCGGCGATCAGCCGGTACCCGGACGTGGTGCGGCAGGTCAGCGACGCCGGCCACGAGATCGGCATCCACACCTTCACCCACCCCGACCTGTCCGACAAGAACGAGCGGCGACGCTCGCTCGAGATGCAGGAGACCCAACTGGCGCTCGCCGGCGCGACCGGGGAGACCAGCGTGATCTTCCGGCCGCCCTACTCCTCGACGGTGGCCGCGCTGGACAACGCCAACTGGGGCGTCATCCGGGACATGGGCGAACGCGGCTACCTCACCATCGTCAACGACCTGGACAGCCGGGACTGGGAGGAAGACGCCACGATGTCCGACATCGCCGAGGCGGTCATCCCCGAGGACAACGCCGGCGCCATCCTGCTCTTCCACGACGGCGGCGGCGACCGCTCCCGGACCGCCAGTGCCCTCGCCACGGTCATCCCCAACCTGAAGAAGGCCGGCTACACCTTCACCACCCTGGCCGCCGTCGCCGGGCTGGCGACGGTCAACCCGGTCGCCACCGCCGGCAAGATGTTCCTCGGCACCGCCATCGACGACGCCGTCCAGATCGCCACCACCGTGGCCAACTGCTTCACGTGGCTCCTGCTGGCCTTCGGCGTCCTGACCATCGCCCGGCTGGTGGTGATGCTGGTGCTCGGCCGGCGGCACGCCCGCCGGAGCCGCCCCCGCGGACGGCGGCGCGCCGGCGGGAACAGGTCGCCCGTCGGGTGGGGGCCGCCGTACGGCGCGCCGGTCACCGTCGTCGTGCCCGCCTACAACGAGAAGGAGTGCATCGCCGACACCGTACGGTCGCTGGCGGCCAGCACCCACCCGATCCGGATCATCGTGGTCGACGACGGCTCGACCGACGGCACCGCCGAGATCGCCGAGTCGCTCGGCCTGCCGAACGTGACCGTGGTCTGGCAGCCGAACAGCGGCAAGCCGGCCGCCCTGAACACCGGTATCGCGGCCGCCGACACCGAGGTCGTGGTCATGATGGACGGTGACACCGTCTTCGAGCCGGACACCGTACGGTTGCTCGTCCAGCCCTTCGCCGACCCGCAGGTCGGCGCCGTCGCGGGCAACGCGAAGATCGCCAACCGGGTCGGCATGATCGCGCTCTGGCAGCACATCGAGTACGTCGTCGGATTCAGCATCGACCGCCGCGCCCACGACGTGATGGGTTGCATCACGACCGTGCCCGGCGCCATCGGCGCCTTCCGCGCATCGACCCTGCGGCAGGTCAACGGCCTCAGCGACGAAACCCTCGCCGAGGACACGGACCTGACCATCGCGATCGTCCGGGCCGGCTGGCGGGTCGTCTACGAGGAGCGGGCCCGGGCCTGGACCGAGGCACCCACCACGATCTCCCAGCTGTGGCGGCAGCGCTACCGGTGGTGCTACGGCACCATGCAGGCGATGTGGAAGCACCGCCGGGCCCTGGTCGAACGCGGTCCGGGCGGCAGGTCCGGCCGGCTCGGCCTGCTCAACCTGATCCTGTTCCAGACCCTGATGCCGCTGCTCTCCCCGCTGATCGACGTCTTCCTGATCTACGGCCTGCTGTTCCTGGACCCGCTGGTGACCGCCGGGGTCTGGCTCGGGGTGCTCAGCACCCAGGTGATCGCCACCGGCTACGCGTTCCGGCTCGACGGGGAGTCACTGCGCCCGGTCTGGCGGGTGCCGCTGCAGCAGTTCGTCTACCGCCAGATGATGTATCTGGTGCTGATCCAGTCCACCCTCGCCGCCCTCGGCGGCATCCGGCTCGGCTGGCAGAAGCTGCACCGGGTCGGCGGCCTGGGTGCGCTGCTCGGTACCCGCGGCGGGCGGTGAGCCCGCCGCGGCGTCATCCGAACGGTGGATGCAAGTGCCTGTTGATCGACAGTCAGTCACCGTTTCGGTAGCTACTCTGCGTAGTTGGCCTCTGTGCTGAGCCCTGGGTGAGATGCGGTAATTGACCCTGAAAAGCGAGTTGTATCAGCTGGAGGTCTACCGCATGCCCCTCACCGTTCGCCTACTCAGCGTAGGGCTCGCCGGTTCGTTGCTCGCCGGCGCGGCCGTCGTGCCGGCCGGTCCCGCCGGGGCTGCCACCGCCGGGGACGTGACCAGTCAGCAGGAGGCCGAGCGCGTCGACCGGGTGGCGACACCGGACCTGAATTGGTACGCCTGCTACGGACGCGCCCAGTGCGCCACCGTCCGGCTGCCGCTCGACTACGACGAACCGGACGGGGCGTCGGTGGAGATCGCCTTGCTGCGCGTCAAGGCGCGCAAGCAGGCGAGCCGGATCGGCAGCCTGTTCGTCAATCCCGGCGGGCCGGGCGGGTCCGGCACCGACATGGCCGCCATGGCCCCCGCCTTCCTCAGCGCCGGCGTCCTGGACAGCTTCGACGTGGTCGGCTTCGACCCGCGCGGCATCGGCGCCAGCGACAACCTCAAGTGCTTCTCCTCGACGCGCGAGCAGGCCGCCGCGCAGAAACAGCTGACCAAGTTCTTCCCGTACGGCGCCGCCGAGGAAGCCGCCTACGCCAAGACCGCCCGCGCGGTCGGCCGGGCCTGCTCCACCACCGGCGCCGCGCTCGCCGGGGCGATGTCCACCGCCGAGGCGGCCCGCGACCTGGACGTCCTGCGCCGCGCGGTCGGTGACGCGAAGCTGACCTACCTCGGTTTCAGCTACGGCACCGTGCTCGGTCAGTACTACGCCAATATGTTCCCCGACCGCGTCCGCGCGCTCGCCCTCGACGGTGTCGTCAACCCCCGGTCCTGGACCGGTGCCCCGGCGAACCAGGGCTCGCTGCAGGACGACCGGCTGCGCTCGGCCGACGCGGCGTACCGGGCGCTGCGCGAGCTGCTGATCCGCTGCAACCGCGCCGGCGCGAAACGCTGCGGCTTCTCCGCCGGCGACCCGCAGCGGCACTTCGCGGCCATCGCCCGGGCCCTGCGCGCCAAGCCGCTGGTGCTCGGCCGCTTCGACGGCCAGACGGTGCGGCTGACCTATGCCGACTTCATCGGCCTCACCCTGTCGGGCCTCTACTCGGCCGAGGCCGGCGACTTCGTCACCTCCGTCGCCGCCGCGATCGAGACCCTGCTCGCCGCCCCCACCGGCAAGACCGCGAAAAAACGCTCCATCGCCCAAGCCACGCTGCGTGCACACCTTTCCCGGGTACGGACACCGGCGCGCGACTTCCCGTACGACAACACGGTCGATGCGTTCAGCGGCGTCATCTGCACCGACGGCGACCACCCGCGTGACACCGCGCTGTGGCCGGCGTTGACCGCGGCCGAGGACGCGCGCGCACCGTACTTCGGCCGCGCCTGGGGCTGGGGCACGGTCTTCTGCGCCGGAGACACGTGGACCGTGCAGGACGAGGACGCCTACCGCGGACCGTTCAACCTGCGCACCAGCGCACCCGTGCTGTTCGTCGGCAACCACTGGGACCCGGCGACGAGCTACCGGCAGGCGGTGTCGGCGGCCAAGCTGCTGCCGGGCAGCCGGCTGCTGTCCAGCGACAACTGGGGGCACACCGCGTACGGCACGTCCGCCTGCGTGACCACCGCCGTGGATCGCTACCTGCTGCGCGGAACGCTGCCCGCGGCCGGCCGCGTCTGTCACTCGTCGATGCAGCCCTTCACCGGCCGCGGCGCCCTGGTCATGGCAGGCGTCGACGCCAAGCAGCTGCCGCCGGTTGCCGGCCCCTACGCCACTTCGTCCCCTCTTCTGGTGGAGCAACGACCGTGAGCCCCGAGACCCAGCGCGACGTCAGCATCGTCATCGCCACCCACACCGAGCGGCGGTGGCAGTCGCTGGTCCGTACCGTGCGGTCCGCGCGCACGCAGCGGCACCGGCCCGCCGAGGTCGTCGTCGTGGTCGACCACAACCCGGCGCTGTTCCGCCGGGTGCGCCGCGACCTGCCCGGTGTCACCGTGCTGGAGAACGCCTACGCCCGGGGCGCCTCCGGCACGCGCAACACCGGCGCGTTCCACACCGGCACGCCGCTGATCGCGTTCCTCGACGACGACACCGTGGCATCCGCCGACTGGCTGGGCAGGCTCATGGCCCCGTTCGACGACCCGACCGTGATCGGCGCGGGCGGCGGGATCGCCCCGGCCTGGTCGGGCATCCGTCCCCGGTGGCTGCCGGACGAGCTGCTGTGGACCGTGGGCGTCTCCTACGCCGGAATGCCGACGGCCACCGCCCCGATCCGCAACGTCTGGTCGGCGAGCATGATGGTGCGCCGCGACGCCTTCACCGCCGTCGGCGGCTTCCGGACCGGCTTCGGCAAACTCGGCGACCGCAACCGCCCGGAGGACACCGAGCTGTGCCTGCGGATGAGCGCCGAGGGCGGCGGCCGCTGGATGTACGTGCCCGGCGCGCTCATCGACCACGAGGTGCCCGCCGACCGGGCCAAGTTCGGATTCCTGCTGCGCCGCTGCTACGCCGAGGGGCGCGGCAAGGTGCAGATGGCCCGGCTGCTGCCCCGCTCGCAGGACCTCGGCACGGAACGCGACTACCTGCGCCGTACCCTGCCCCGCGCGGTCGCCCGCAACCTGGTCGCGGCCGGCAACGGCCGCGGGATGGCCCACGCGCTGCGGGCCTTCGCCGTCGTCGCGGCGGTCGCCGCCGCCGGCGTGGGCGGCGGCCTGGAAACCCTCGGCGAGCTGCTACCCACCGCGCTCGGCGACCGCCCGAGCTGACCCGCGCCAGCAGATCGCCGAGGTCATGGCCGCCTTGGACACGCTCGCCCGGCATCTCACGCCGCAGGCGTTGACCCGTTTGCACGCGACGTCCGGCAGCTCGCCCGGCACCGATTGACCGCGGACACGGTCATCATCCGGCCCCGTGAGTGGGGCGCTCGCCGGGCACGTGGTAGCCGTCGAAGAGGGGACCACCGTGGTGATCGAGGATGTCGCGGATCAGCGATTCGATCGCGGCGGAGTCGCCGTGGGCGGCCAGCCAGCGGGCGGCGAGGTGATGATCGAGGTCGCGGAGTTCGCGGAGCAGCCACTTCCCGGTGCCGGTCCAATGGCCGGACAGCGCGAGAGCTTGTTGGGCGGCGGTGGTCCAGGCGGTGGCGGCGATGGCCGTTTGTTCGCCGGGATCGGTGGCGTGGATGAGATCGTCGAGCAGGTCGGTGAGGCCGTACCGGGCCCGTTGGCGTTCCTCGTGGGTCAACGGGGCCGGGCCTGCTTCGAGGACGGCGGCGCAGTGTCTTTGCCAGTGCGCAGGATCGCCGAGCAGAGGGACGCCCGTGGCCACCATGCGGTGCAAGGCCGGTCGGCGGGCCGGCAGGTCCTTGGCCAGGTAGTGCGCGATGGTCTGCTCGTCGTGGACGAACAGTTCGACCGGCCAGCCCCGGTAGTGGCGGGAGTCGCGGTGCGGTGCCTGCGGGTCTCGGTCCGGCAGCAACACCACGATGTCGAGATCTGAGCCGGTAGTGCGCTGCGAGGTGGTGATGCTGCCGGCCAGGAGGGCGCACCGGGCCTCGGGGAACAGCTCGGTGACCAGGTCGCGTGCGTCGAGCCGTGGATCGCGATTCATGTGTTCAGGTTGGCAGCCGCGTTTCTGACGCGCGGTCCGGCCGGGTCGGCCTCGGGGTCGAGGCGTGGACCGACCCGGCCGAACCGGGCGCTAGGCCTGGGACAGCTCGAACGAGGCCGTGATCTTCTGCTGGCTCGAGTTCAGGACGCACATCTCGAGGCCGGTCAGCTCCGGCCCGGACGTGAACGCCGTGTCGACCGTACTGCCGGCGGCGAAGAACACGGCGCCCGTGGAGGCGTAGTCCTGGTCGAATCCGTTGAGGTACCAGGTGACGGGTGCGCTGGCGGCGCCGGTCAGCCGCACCTGCCCGAGTCCACTGTCACCGCACGACCATGCACCGGGGGACAGGCTCGCCGTGTTCGGACCGATGTCGCCGACGTGCGGGTTGCCGTTGCCGGATTGGAACATCTTGACCCACGTGTTCGGGGTGTGGGTGGTGATGGTGACGCAGCCTCGGAAGTAGGTGCCCGGCGCCGGCGCCGAGACCTTCTCATCCGCATTGCTGGTGTTCGACGCTGTTCGCACGACGGTTTCCGGGCCGCCCGCGGCAGTGGCGGCGCTGACCGTGGCCGTGCCCCGGCCGTTGACCACCCAGGCGACGAACCGCACGCCCGTGTCCGACCGTAACTGGTCGGTGCAGACCACGTCACCCGTCTTGAGGTAGACCCCGCCCTCCGAGGCCTGAGCCGGCGCGGCGAGCATGGCCACCGATGCGACGCCGACGGCCGCACCAGCCAGAACGAGTCTCCAACGCATGTGAGTGCCTCCTCAGCACCGGTCGAGCTGGACAAAGACCCCCGTTAATAGGTGTTACCGGCGTGCGGGCCGAACGGTTCAACGATCAGGATTCAGGACTGCCGGCGGTGCTCCCGCGGACTCATGCCACGTTCGCGAGCGTCCGCAGCCTTCGGACGACTTTCGTACGCGGACGGAAAAGTTTCGGTCGCAAATGGAGAAGTTTCTTCATATCGAGGCTTTCCTTTGTCCCGGAGCCGGGTTAGCGTCGCTTCACGTAACACGCAGGACACATGGTGTAGTGCGGAGGGATGCCGTATGCGCACGGGAATCTGGTTGATCGGCGCGCGCGGCTCCGTCGCCGTGACCGCCATGGTCGGCGCCACCGCGCTGCGGGCCCGCCTGGTCGGGCCGGCCGGTTGCGTGACCGAGCTGCCGCAGTTGCGCGCCGCGACCCTGCCCGGCTGGGGCGACCTGGTCTTCGGTGGACACGACATCGTCACCACGCCGGTGCTGAAGAAGGCCGACGCCCTGGCCGCCGCCGGGGTCCTGCCCGGCCGGCTGGTCGCCGCGCTCGCCGACGAGCTGACCGCGCTCGAGGCCGAGCTGCGGCCGCTGCCCGCCGCCGCCACCCAGGCCGGCACCGCCGAGCGGATCGCCGCCGACCTGCGCGACTTCCGCAGCCGGCACGCGCTGGAGCACGTGGTGGTCATCAACGTCTCCACCACCGAGCCGTTCGCCGAGCCGCACCCGGCGCACGCGAGCCTGGCCGCGCTCACCGAGGCGCTGGGCGGGCCGGAACCGGTCCTGCCGGCGAGCGCGCTCGCCGCCTACGCCGCCTTCACCGCGGACTGCGCGTTCATCGACTTCACCCCGTCCACCGGCGCCCGGCTGCCCGCCCTCGCCGAGCTGGCCGAGCAGCGGCGGCTGCCGTTCGCCGGCAATGACGGCAAGACCGGCGAGACCCTGGTCAAGTCGGTGCTCGCGCCGATGTTCGCGCTGCGCAACCTGCGGGTGCGTAGCTGGTCCGGGATCAACCTGCTCGGCGGCGGAGACGGCGCGAATCTGGCCGACCCGGCCGCCAACGCCGCGAAGGTCGCCAGCAAGCAGCGGGTGCTCGGCGACGCCCTCGGCTATCAGCCGGAGGGCACCAGCCGGATCGACTACGTGGCCGAGATCGGCGACTTCAAGACCGCCTGGGACCTGGTCACCTTCGAGGGTTTCCTCGGCACCGGGATGCGGATGGAGTTCACCTGGCACGGCTGCGACTCCGCCCTGGCCGCCCCGCTGGTGCTCGACCTGGCCCGGCTGACCGCCGCCGCGCACCGCGCCGGGCGCGCCGGGCCGCTGCGCGAGCTCGGCTTCTTCTTCAAGGATCCGCTCGGCGCCGGGCCGTCCGCGCTGGCCGAGCAGTGGGCCGAGCTGGCGGCCTTCGTGGCTGGACTGGACTCGTGACGGGCGGCGGACGGTGAAGGCGCCGTTGCGTACCCTCGTCGAGCTGGTCCGGGCCCCGGCCGCGCTCTCCGTGCCCGGCGACGTGATCGCCGGTGCGGCCGCGGCCGGCACGCTGAGCCGGCGCACCGCCGGCCTGGCCGGCGCCTCGGTCTGCCTCTACTGGGCCGGGATGGCCGCCAACGACTGGGCCGACCGCGAGCTGGACGCCGTCGAGCGCCCCGAGCGCCCGATCCCGTCCGGCCGGATCTCGGCACCGGCGGCGTTGGGCATCGCCGTCGGGCTCACCGCGGCCGGCCTGGCCGTCGCGGCGAGGGCCGGGGGAGCGCGGGCCCTGGCCGTCGCGGTGCCGCTGGCCGCCGCGGTCTGGGCCTACGACCTGCGGGCCAAGAACACCGCGGCCGGTCCGGCGGGCATGGCCACCTGCCGCGGCCTCGACGTCCTGCTCGGCGCAACCGCCGGAGATCCGGTACGGGCGCTGCCCGCCGCCCTGGTGATCGCCGCCCACACGTACACGGTCACCGAACTGTCCCGGCGCGAGGTCTCCGGCAGCACCAGCGCCGCCCTGCCCGCCGCGACCCTGACCGCCACCGCCGGTCTCGCGGCGGCCGTCGCGCACCGGGGCGCCGCGGCCACCACCATGCTCGCCGGCGAATACCTGACCAGCTACGGCCGCGCCCAGGCCCGGCTGCTCACCGAGCCGGAGGCCGCCGGCGTGCGCGCCGCGGTCGGCGCCGGCATCACCGCGCTGCCGTCGCTGCAGGGCGCCCTCACCGCCCGGGCCGGCCGCGGCTGGACCGGTCTCGCCCTGGCCGCCGCCGCCCCGCTGGCCCGGCTGCTCGCCCGTAAGGTCTCGCCGACATGACCGACTGCACCGGACGCGGGGCACGGAGGAAGGGCCAGGAGGGGAGCCCCGCATGAGTGGCCTGCGGTTCGGCTACGGCACCAATGGGTTCGCCAACCATCGCCTCAGCGACGCGCTCACCGTCATCGCCGATCTCGGTTACACCGGCGTCGCGCTCACCCTGGACACCGACCACCTCGACCCGTTCGCGCCCGGCCTGGCCCGGCGGGTCGAGGAGGTCGCCGACCAGCTCCGCGATCTGGGCCTGGCGGTGGTCGTCGAGACCGGCGCCCGGTATCTGCTCGACCCGTGGCGCAAACACGCGCCCACGCTGCTGCACGACGATCGCAAGCTGCGGCTGGACTTCCTGCGGCGCGCGGTCGCCGTCGGCGCGGACCTGGGTGCCGAGGCGGTGTCCTTCTGGGCCGGGGTACGCCCGGACGGCGTCGACGAACGCACCGCCTGGCGGCGACTGGTCGAGGGCTGCGCGGAGGTCACCGAGGCCGCCACCGCCGCGGGCGTCCCGCTCGGCTTCGAGCCCGAGCCCGGCATGCTCGTGGCCGACATCGCGGAGTGGCGGCGGCTGCACGCCGAGCTGGGCGCCCCGGCGATGTTCGGCCTCACCCTCGACCTCGGCCACTGCCGCTGCCTCGAACCGCTGCCGGTGCCCGACTGCGTGGCCGCGGTGGCCGAGCACCTGGTCAACGTGCAGATCGACGACATGGTCCGGGGCGTGCACGAGCACCTCGAGTTCGGCACCGGCGAGATCGACTTCCCGCCGGTGCTGCGGGCCCTGCGCGAGGGCGGCTACCGCGGCCTGGTCGCCGTCGAACTGCCCCGGCACTCGCACGCCGCCCCGACCGTCGCACGCGAGTCCCTGGCGTTCCTGCGAGCCGCCGACGAGGAGGGACGATGAATCTTGACGACCTGCGCGCCGCGCTTACCGCCGTACCGGGAAGACCTTGGCTGGATGATGCCCTGGCCCGGGTCCGCACCGACCCGGACGCCGCCGGGCCTCTGTTTGCCCGGGCCGAGCGCAAACTCGGGCGCGAGCCGCTCGCCGACGGCAGTGCCTGGACGGCCGGGCGGGCCGGGCGGGCGCTGCTGCTGGCCGAACTGGCCGAGCCGGAACGGATCGTGACCCTGTACCACCAGGGTGACGCCGCCGAGCGGCTCGCCGTGCTGGCCGCCCTGCCGCTGCTGGAGATCGGCGACGCCGGGGTGCCGCTGCTGCACGACGCGTTGCGCACCAACGACGTCCGGCTCGTCGGCGCCGCGCTCGGGCCCTACGCCGCGCGCCTGGACGCCGCGACCTGGCGGCAGGGCGTCGTCAAGTGCGTCTTCATGGGGATCGCGCTCAGCGCCGTCGACCGGCTCGACGACCGCGCCGATCAGGAACTGGCGGCGATGCTCACCGCCCTGGCCACCGAGCGTGCCGCCGCCGGCCGGCGCATGCCGGCCGACGCCCTCGCCCTGCTCAACCGGCTCACCATCGCGAACACCTCGAGGAGGCAGGCATGATGCGCATCTTCGACCCGCACATCCACATGACCTCGCGCACCACCGACGACTACCGGGCGATGGCCGCCAACGGGGTGCAGGCGGTGGTGGAACCGGCGTTCTGGCTGGGGCAGCCGCGCACCAACCCGGGCTCGTTCGCCGACTACTTCGACTCGCTGATCGGCTGGGAGCCCTACCGGGCGGCGCAGTTCGGCATCAAGCACCACGCCACGCTGGCGCTGAACCCCAAGGAGGCCAACGATCCGCGCTGCCGGGGCGTGCTCGACCTGTTGCCGCGCTACCTGGACAAGGACGGCGTGGTCGCGGTCGGCGAGATCGGCTACGACTCGATGACCCCGGCCGAGGACGAGGCCTTCGCCGTGCAGCTGGCGCTGGCGATCTCCTACGAGCTGCCCGCGCTTGTGCACACCCCGCACCGCGACAAGGCCGCCGGCACCAAGCGCACCCTCGACGTCGTCGCGGAGTCCGGCATCGAGCCCGGCCGGGTCGCCGTCGACCATCTCAACGAGGTGACCGTCGGCCTGGTCCGCGACTCCGGCTGCTGGCTGGGCTTCTCCATCTACCCGGAGACCAAGATGTCGCCGCCGCGGATGGTCGAGATCATCAAGGCGTACGGCACCGAGCGGGTCCTGGTGAACTCGGCCGCCGACTGGGGCCACTCCGACCCGCTGCTGACCGTGGCGACGGGCAAGGCGCTGCTGGCGGCCGGATTCACCGCCGACGACGTGGACAAGGTGCTGTGGCGCAACCCGGTCGAGTTCTACGGCCAGTCCGGGCGGCTGGACCTGTCCGCCGCCGAGCCCGGCGCCACCTTCGCCGGCAGCTCCATCGCCCGGGGAGGCAGCTGATGCGGCTGCGACATCCCGACGGGCAGCTCGTGCACCTGTCCTACTGCACCAACGTGCACGCCGCCGAGGACTTCGCCGGCATCCTGGACCAGCTCGACACGTACGCGGTGCCGATCCGGGAACGGCTCGGCGCGGACGTGCTCGGCCTCGGGCTGTGGCTCGCCGCGCCGGTGGCCGCCGGGCTCGCCTCGGACGTCGCCGGCCGGCAACGGCTGCGCCGCGAACTCGACGCGCGCGGGCTGGAGGTGGTCACCCTCAACGGGTTCCCGTACCAGGCCTTCCAGGCGCCGGTCGTCAAGTACGCCGTCTACCAGCCGGACTGGACCACCGCGCAGCGGCTCGCGTACACTCTGGACCTGGCCCGGGTCCTGGACGACCTGCTGCCCGCCGACGCCGCCCGGGGTTCCATCTCCACGCTGCCGCTGGCCTGGCGCGATCCGTGGAACGCCGACCGGGCCGCCGACTGCCGGCACAACCTGGACGGGCTGGCCCGGTCCCTGGCGCTGATGGAGCGGGAGATCCGGGTGGCCTTCGAGCCCGAGCCCGGCTGCGTCATCGAGAACACCGCCCAGGCGGCGGCGCTGCTCGCCGGGATCGACACCACCCGGCTCGGCGTCTGCCTCGACCTGGCCCACCTGGCCTGCTCGTGGGAGGAGCCGGCCGACGCCCTGCGCAACCTGGCCGGCGCCGGCCTGCCGATCGTCAAGGTGCAGGTGTCGGCGGCGCTGGCCAGCGCCGACCCGCGCGCCGACGCCGCGGTGCTCGGCGAGTACGTCGAGCCGCGCTTCCTGCACCAGACCCGCGGCCCGCTCGGGCTGTCCACCGACGACCTGGACGAGGCGTTGGCGGTGCCCGGCGGCCGCGACCAGCCCTGGCGGGTGCACTACCACGTGCCGCTGCACGCGCCGCCGGTGCCGCCGCTGCAGACCACCGTCGGGGTGCTCGCCGAGTCGCTGCGGCTGCTCGCCGGCGGGCCCGACGCGCTCTGCGACCACTTCGACGTCGAGACGTACACCTGGCACGTGCTGCCCCCGACCTCGCGCCCGCGCGACCCCGCCGAGCTCGCCGCCGGGATCGCCTCCGAACTGTTCTTCGCCCGGGCCCAGCTCACCGCGCTGGGCCTCACCGTCCACCAGGGAGTGACGCCGTGAAGCCCGTGGTCGTCCTCGACGTCGTCGGCCTGACGCCGCGGCTGCTGGAACACATGCCGCGCCTGGCCCGGCTGGCCCGCACCGGCTTCCAGGCCCCGCTGGGCACCGTGCTGCCGGCGGTCACGTGCTCGGTGCAGTCGACGTTCCTCACCGGCACGCTGCCCGCCGAGCACGGCATCGTCGGCAACGGCTGGTACTTCCGCGACCTCGGCGAGGTGCTGCTCTGGCGGCAGCACAACGCGCTCGTGCGGGGGGAGAAGCTGTGGGACGCGGCCCGGGCGCGCCGGCCCGGCTTCACGGTGGCCAACGTCTGCTGGTGGTACGCGATGGGCGCCGACGTGGACTGGACGGTGACGCCCCGGCCGGTCTACCACGCCGACGGGCGCAAGGACCCGGACTGCTACACCTACCCGCCGGAGCTGCACGACGAGCTGACCGCCTCGCTGGGCACGTTTCCGCTGTTCAGCTACTGGGGCGCCAACGCGGGCCTGCCGTCGTCGGCGTGGATCTGCCGGGCCGCCGAGCAGATCATGGACCGCCACCACCCCGACCTGACCCTGGTCTACGTGCCGCACCTGGACTACGACCTGCAGCGCCACGGCCCGTCCTCGCCGCAGGCCGCCGCGGCCGCCGCCGAACTGGACGCCACCCTGGGACCGCTGCTCGCCGCCGCCGCGGCCCGGGACGCCACCGTCGTGGTGCTTTCCGAGTACGGCATCACCGACGTCTCCCGGCCCGTCGACATCAACCGGCTGCTGCGCGCCGAGGGCCTGCTGCGGGTGCACACCCAGGCCGGGATGGAATACCTGGACCCGTGGACGTCGCGGGCGTTCGCCGTCGCGGACCACCAGATCGCCCACGTCTACGTCCGCGACCCCGCCGAGATACCGGCCGTGGCGAAACTCTGCGCGGGGCTGCCCGGGGTGGCCGAGGTGCTCGACGCCGAGGGCCAGGCGGCGCACGGCCTCGACCACGAGCGCTCCGGGGAGTTGGTGCTGGTCGCCGAGCCGGACGCGTGGTTCACCTACTACTACTGGCTCGACGATGCGGCCGCCCCGGACTTCGCCCGGGTGGTCGAGATCCACCGCAAGCCCGGCTACGACCCGGCCGAGCTTTTCTTCGACCCGGCCGGGCCGGGGGCCGCCAAGGGCCGGGCCGGGCTCGCGCTGCTGCGCAAGAAGCTCGGCATGCGGTATCTGATGAGCGTCGTCGGCCTGGACGCCGGTGCCCGGGCGGTGCGGGGTTCGCACGGGCGGTTGCCTACCGAGGCGCGCGACGCGCCGGTGCTGATCTGCTCGGACCCGGCCGCCGCCCGGGACTCGATCGCGGCGACCGAGGTGAAGGAGCTGCTGCTCAGCCTGGCCGGGCTGGCGGCGCCTGCCGGCTCTTCACCGGTCGCTGGTTCTTCGCCGGTCGCTGGTCCTTCGGCGGTCGCTGGTCCGACGCCGGTCGCTGGTCCTTCGCCGGTTGCTGGTCCGACGCCGGTCGCTGGTCCGACGCCATGAGTGTCGGGACCGCTCCCGGTACCGATGCCGAGCTGGCCCGCCGGTGCGAGTCGGCGCTGGTCGCCTACCTGGACCGGCAGCGCCCGCACTGGCCCGACGGCACCCCGGCGGGCGTGCTCGACGCGGTCCGCCGGTTCGTGCTCTCCGGCGGCAAGCGGCTGCGGCCGATGTTCTGCTACTGGGGCTGGCGCGGCGCCGGCCAGCCGGACACCCCGCAGATCGTCATCGCGGCGGCCGCCCTGGAGCTGTTCCACGCCTTCGCCCTGATCCACGACGACATCATGGACGGCAGCACCCTGCGCCGCGGCCAGCCGACCGTGCACCGGCACTTCGCGGAGGTGCACACCCGGCACTCCTGGCGCGGCGAGGCAGCCCGCTACGGCCACAGCGCGGCCCTGCTCTGCGGCGACCTCTGCGCGGCCTGGGCCGACCACATGCTGCACGAGTCGGGCCTGCCGATCGACTGGATCCACCGCGGCTACCGGCTCTTCACGGTGATGCGCACCGAGGTGATCGCGGGACAATACCTGGACCTGGTCTCCGGGGTGGGCGACGGCTCGGTGGCGGGCGCCCTGACCGTCATCCGGATGAAGGCGGCCCGCTACACGGTGACCCGCCCGTTGCAGATCGGCGCGGCGCTGGCCGGCGGGGAACCCGGCCTGCAGGAGGCGCTGCAGTCGTTCGGCGACCCGCTGGGCGACGCCTTCCAGCTGCGCGACGACGTGCTGGGCGTCTTCGGCGACCCGGCGGTCACCGGCAAGCCGGTCATCGACGACCTCCGCGAGGGCAAGCCGACGGTGATGATCGCGATGGCCCGCGACCGGGCCGACCGCACCCAGGCGGCCCGGATCCGCCGGCTGTTCGGCGACCCGGAACTGGACGACACCGGCGCCGGCGAACTGCGCGCCCTCATCACGGCGACCGGTGCCCGGGAACGGATCGAGGACCTGATCTCGCAGCGCGCGGCCGAGGCGACGACAGCGCTGGCGGGCGCGCCACTGACCGGCGAGGCCCGCTCGGCTTTGGCCGCGCTCACCGCCTCCGTGGTGGCCCGCCACCACTGAGCGCCCACGCCGTGCGGCAGAATGCCGTTGCCAGGGCGGCCGTCGACGCGATGACTGCGCAGGGCGGCGTCCGTGCGGCGTGCCGCAGCCCCGCTCGGGCCTGTGGCCAGATCTTGTGAGGGCACGGTCCGCTCCGCACCCGCACGCATCAATGTCGATTCAGGATCGACGAGACCGCGTGGATCTTGTGGCGGTGCGGTCGGCTCCGTGCCCGTACGCATCTATGTTGTTTCGGGGTCGGCGAGACGGCGCGGATCTTGTGGCGGCGTGGTGGGCTTGGTGCCCGTGCGCATCTATGTTGTTTCGGGGTCGGCGAAACAGCGGAACCGGGTCGCCGGGCGCGGTGTGGATCCGCGACCGCTCCCGCGGGACATGCGCTCGATTCAATGCTTGCGGAGGCCATTGGTATTGCCGGGCTCGGCTATGCGCTGACGGTCTCGTCGACGGTCAGGAGGGTGGCGAGCTGGCGCATCAGGCCCGGCCGGGCGCGGTAATAGACCCAGCTCGCGCGGCGTTCGGCGTCGACCAGCCCGGCCTCGCGCAGCACCTTGAGGTGGTGCGAGATCGTCGGTCCGGAGATCTCGAAGGCGGGGGTGAGGTCGCAGACGCAGATCTCCCCGCCCTCGGCCGAGGCGATCATCGACATCAGCTGCAGCCGGATCGGGTCGCCGAGGGCCTTGAACGCCTGCGACAGCGCGACGGCGGACTCGGCCGGGATGCGGGTCGTGGCCATCGGGGGGCAGCAGGGCACCGAGTCGGGCGGCGTCTCTGATTTCGACATGCTTCGAGGTTGACAGATATCTAATCCGCGTGCAACCGCCGGGTGGTCGAGCATGGCTGCGAGGTCGACGTGCCGAGATCCCGGATGTGAGGCCGACGGCTGCGGGCGCCGGGTAGATCAGGGGCGGCGCAGCCCGCGGTCGAGGAAGTCGATCAGCCATTCGAAGCTCTCGTCGGTGTCGGCGTCCCACTGGAAGCCGTGCGCGGCCTGGAGCGTGGCGAACCCGTGCAGCGTGCTGCGCAGCGTCCGCAGCGCGTGGGTCTGCTCGGCCGGGTCGATCCGGTAGCCGCGCAGCACCGCGGCGAACGACTCGAGCACCCGGGCGCCGGCCGCGTCGAGCTCCGGGTCGGTGACTCCGACCGTGGCGGCATACCGGCCCGGGTGGCTGGTCAGGTAGGACCGCATGGCCCGGGCCGCTGCCGCCAGCGCGTCCCGTCCGGCGTACCCCTGGGTTGCGCCCCGCAGCGCGTCGCCGAGCTCGGTCATCGCCAGGGCGGCGAGGCCGTGGTGCAGCTCGGCGAGGCTGTCCACGTGCTTGTACAGCGACGGGGTGCGGACGCCGAGCCGCTCGGCGACCAGGCTCATGGTCAGCTGGCCGAAGCCCCGTTCGTCGGCGACCTCGGCGGCCGCGGCGATCACGATGGCCCGGTCGAGGCCGGCCCTAGGCACGGACGGCCGCGGCGAGGAACGGGAGCATGAGCGCCACCACCTGGTCGGGGAACTGGGTGTGCGGATAGTGTCCGGCGCCGTCGACGAGCGCCAGGGTGGCCAGGCCGTCGGGCATCGCGGCCACGATCGCCTCGCCCTCGGCCCGCGGGTCGGCCCAGTCCGGGTCGAGTGTGCCCTCGACGATCAGCGCCGGGCAGCGCACCCCGCCGAGGTGGGCGCCGGCGTCGGTCGGGGCGGACCGGCCCATCTTCTGGAGCACCTTCATCCGGCCGGGCTCGCGCAGCTTGGCCTCGATCCGGGCCAGCTGGTCGGTCCAGTCGGCCGGCCGCGGGCCGGGATAGGCGACGTCGAGGTAGCTGAGCCACAGCTTGACGCTGCCGAACAGGCCGGCGCCGAGCAGCCGGGACATGCCCTGCCGGAAGCGCCGGACCCGCAGGTCGGCGAGGGCGATGGACTGCTTGCGGGTGAACGGCGCCAGCTCGACGATCGCGCTGACCTGCTCGGGTGCGGTGGCCGCGGCGATGGTGGCCGCCCCGCCGGAGATCGAGTGGCCGACCAGGACGGCTGGCCCGCCCAGGTGGCTGATCAGGGCGATCAGGTCGCCCGCGATATCGGTACGGCTGAAGCCGGCGAAGCCGGTGTCGGAAGCGCCGGCGCCGCGCAGGTCGGTCGCGGCCACCCGGTAACCGGCGGCGACCAGGCGCGGGGCGACGAAACGGTACGCGTCGCGACTGTCGCCCATCCCGTGCGCGAGGACCACGAGCGGTCCCGCACCGGTCACCTCGTACGCGATGCGCCCGCCGTCGACGGACAGGAACTCGGTCATGGCTGCCTCCAGGGGTTGGCTAATGTCGTTAGCTATAAGCTAATCGCATTAGCCAATCCTGTCAACGGCCGCCTGTGACGCGCATCTCTCCCCGTTTGCCCGGGTTCCCTGCAACGTTTTCATGTTCCGCCTCCGTCATCTCATCGACGGGGACGGACCATGAGGCAGGTGCTGTGAGCAAACGTGCGGACCGCCGAGCGGGCAAGGCAAGCGGGCAGGGTGCCGGTGCGCCGGCGGGGAAGGCCCGCGCCCGGCCGCCCCGACGGTCGCCCCGCTGGGCGCTGTGGTGCCTGGTGGTCGGCGTGCTGCTGACGGCCGGCAGCGGCGCCGCGGTCGCGGGCAGCCGGGTGATGCTCGGCACGGCCACCAAGACGATCACCAAGCAGAATCTGCTCGGCGACACCCGGGTGGAGGTCAAGCACGTCAGCGTCAAGGGCGCCAAGACGATCCTGCTGGTCGGCCTCGACACCCGGCCCAACCAGGACCCCAGCAAGCTGACCCGGTCGGATTCGATCATCCTGTTGCACATCCCGGCCGATCACCAGGCGGCCTATCTGGTGTCGCTGCCGCGCGACAGCTACGTGCGGATCCCCGCGTTCGACAACGGCAAGCAGCCCTATGCCGGCGGGCGCAACAAGATCAACGCCGCTTTCGCGTACGGCAGCCGCGGGCTCACCGGCGACAAGGCGCTCACCGGCGGCTTCACGCTGCTGGCCAAGACGGTGAAGAACCTGACCGGGATCACCCCCGACGCCGGCGCGGTCATCGACTTCCAGGGCTTCCGCAAGGTGGTCGACGTGCTCGGCAAGGTCTGTATGAATGTGGACACCACGACCACGTCCATCCACATCGGTTACGACGACAGCACGGGCAAGCGCGCGGCCCCGTACAGGATCAACCCGGACGGCACGGTGCGCAGCAAGGTTCGCGGTGTGACGCCGAATATCTACCGCAAGGGCAACCACTGCTTCACCCCGCTGGAGGCCCTGGATTTCGTCCGCCAGCGCGACCTGCTGGACGACGACAGCTACGACTACGGCCGCCAGCGCCACCAGCAGCAGTTCCTGAAGGCCGTGATCAAGAACATGGTGGACAGCGGCCTCGACTCCCCGACCAAGCTGCCGGGCCTGCTGTCGGCCCTGGGCAAGACGATGACGGTGGACGACGGCGGCATCCCGCTGGCGGACTGGGTGTTCGCCCTGCGCGGCATCCGCCCGGACGACCTGATCACCATCAAGACCAACAACGGCAAGTTCAACAGCGACAACATCCCGGGCGTGGGCAGCGCCGAGATCCTCAGCGACACCAGCATGGACCTGCTGAAGTCGGTGAAGACCGACACGGTCGACAAGTTCATCCTGGCCAACCCGACCTGGGTGACCCGCAGCTGACTTCTGTCATCCGCGGCTGACTCCCGTCACCTGCGGCTGGCTCACGCTGTCCCGAGCGGCTGCCTCCTGTCTGCTCAGCGGTGGCTGAGCCGATCGGCCTTGGCCGCCAGCACGGCGAGCACCTGCCGGTGCGAGGCGTGGAAGGCGGCGACGCCCTGGTCCTCCAGGGCCGTTCCGACGTCGTCCAGGTCGACGCCGACCGCCGCGAGCCGACGCATCGTCGCGGCAGCCTCGTCCACACCGGTGTCGATGGTGCGGGCCAGGGTGCCGTGGTCGGTGAACGCGGCGATGGTGCCCTCGGGCAGGGTGGTGACCGTGTCCGGGCCGATGAGCTCGTCGACGTAGCGGGTGTCGGGATAGGCCGGGTCCTTGGTGGAGGTGGAGGCCCACAGCGGCCGCTGCGGGCGCGCCCCGAGCAGGGCCAGACGTTCCCACCGCTCGCCGGCGAAGCGTTCCCGGAACAGCCGGTAGGCAAGCTTCGCCTGGGCGATCGCCGCCCGGCCGCGCAACGCCAGCACCTCGGGCGTTCCGGTGGCCTCGGGCGTTCCGGCCGTCTCGGGCATTTCGGTGGCCTCGGGTGTTCCGGCCGTCTCGGGTGTTCCGGCCGTCTCGGGTGTTCCGGCCGTCTCGGGTGTTCCGGCCGTCTCGGGTGTTCCGGTCGGCTCGGGCCTGCTGGCCGTCTTGGGCCTGCTGGCCGTCTTGGGCCTGCCGGCCGCCTCGAGGCGGCGGTCTACCTCGGTGTCGACGCGGCTGACGAAGAACGAGGCGACGCTGCGCACGCGCGCCGGGTCGCCGCCCCGCGCGGCGAAGGCCTCGAGCCCGGACAGGTACGCCTCGATGACCTGCTCGTACCGGGTGAGGGAGAAGATCAGCGTGATGTTGACGCTGCGGCCCTCGGCGATCATCGACCGGATCGCCGGGATGCCCTCCGCGGTCGCCGGGATCTTGACGAACAGGTTGGGTGCCGCGATCCGGTCGTGCAGCGCGCGGGCGGCCGCCAGCGTGGCCCGGGTGTCGCGGGCCAGTTCGGCGGCCACCTCGATGGAGGCGAACCCGTCGGTTCCGCCGCTGGCGTCGAACACCGGGCGCAGCACGGCCAGCGCGGCGGTGATGTCGTCGACGACCAGTTGCCAGTAGGCGTCCTCAAGTGACAGCCCGGCCGCGGTCAGCGCCGCGAACTGCTCGTCGTAGTCGGCGGAGCCGGCGATGGCCCTGGCGAAGATGGTCGGGTTGGCGGTCACCCCGCGGATCCCGTCGGCGACCATGCTCGCCAGGGTGCCGTCGCGCAGGTAGCCGCGGGTGAGGTTGTCGAGCCACGGGCTCTGGCCGTACCCGGTGTAGAGACGTTCCATGGTGGTCATGACAGGGTCGGGCGGGTGGCCAGCCGCCACAGCGCGAGCGCCCCGACGAGCAGGCCGAAGTCGCGCAGCGCCACGTCGTAGTAGTCGCCCAGGATCAGCAGGTTGACGATGATCCCGGCGAGCCAGGCGGCCACCACGATGGCGCCGTACTTCGGCCGGAGGGCTACCAGGACGCCGGCCAGGATTTCGATCACGCCGACGGCGTACATCGCCTGCTGCGCCGTGCCCGGGACGAGCCGGTCGACGAACGGCGCCAGGTAGCCGGGCCAGTCGGTCAGCAGGTTGGTGAACTTGTCCAGGCCGAATGCGATCGGCGCCACCGTGAAGACGGTGCGCAGCACCAGGAACGCCTGCTGGGCCCCGTCCCCGGCGCGGCCCGCCAGCCGGGCGCCCGTCGACGAGCCGGGTGTGTTGGTGACCATGAGCTGCTCCGATCTTCTAAAACCGTGAATTCCGTACGTTAGAAAGCTAGGCCCGCGCCGCTTCTAAAGTCAAGGTGTGCGTGTTTTACAATCGGGTCATGGTCACTCGCCCGCTGCCCGACCGCGTCGCCGCCCTGGCCGCCCTCGACGATCCGACCCGCCGGGCCGTGTTCGACCTGGTCGCCCGCGCCGGGACGGCGGTCGGGCGCGACGCGGCCGCGGACGCCCTCGACGTCAGCCGGCGGGTGGCCGCGTTCCACCTCGACCGGCTCGCCGAGCAGGGGCTGCTCACCGTCGAATTCCGCCGGCCGCCGGGGCGCGGCGGTCCCGGCGCCGGCCGCCCCGCGAAGCTGTACCGGCGGGCCGAGGACGAGGTGGCGGTGTCGGTGCCCGAACGGCATTACGACACGGTCGGCGGGCTGCTCGCCGCGGCCGTCGCGGAGTCGGTCGACACCGGCGCTCCCGTGCAGGAGGTGTTGCACCGGACCGCCTACGAGTCCGGCAGGACGACCGGAGAGGCCGCCGGCGGACTTCTCGCGGCGCTTGAGGATGCCGGGTACGAGCCACGGCACGGCGACCACGACGGCGGCGGGATCACGCTGGGCAACTGCCCGTTCCACCGGCTCGCCCGGCAGTTCACGGCTCTGGTGTGCGGGGTGAACCTGCAGTTGTTACGCGGCGTCGCCGACGGCGCCGGTGACCGCCACTACCTCGCGGTGCTCGACCCGGGCCCGGGCCGCTGCTGCGTGCGTTTGCAGCCGGCGGCATCCTAAGACGGGCAGCAGGGCAGCAGGGCAGCAGGGCAGCAGGGCAGCAGGGCAGCAGGGCAGCAGGGCAGCAGGGCAGCAGGCAGGGCCGGCTGCGGCAGGGTAGCGGTGATCGTCGACGGGCCTGAGGCGGGCGGCGCGCGACGGCCGGTTGCGGCACGATAGCGATGATCGTCGAGGGAGTGGAGCATCGATGCGTGCCATCTGGATCACCAAGGCCGGCGGACCCGAGGTCCTCGAGGTGCGCGAGACCCCCGACCCGGAGCCGGGCCGGGGCGAGGTGCGCATCGCGGTCCGCGCCGCGGGGCTGAACTTCGCGGAGGTCATGGCCCGGCAGGGCCTCTACCCGGACGCGCCGAAGCCGCCGTGCGTCGTGGGCTACGAGGTGGCCGGCGTCGTCGACGCCCTCGGTGCCGAGGTCACCGGCCTCGCGGTCGGGCAGCGGGTGCTCGCCCTGGTGCGGTTCGGCGGCCACGCCGACATCGTGTGCGCGCCGGCCGAGCGGGTGCTGCCGATGCCCGACGACCTCAGCTTCACCGACGGGGCCGCGCTGCCGGTCAACTACCTCACCGCGTACCACATGCTTTTTCGCGTGGCGAACCTTCGCCCGCGCGACCGGGTGCTCGTGCACATGGCCGCCGGCGGCGTCGGCATCGCGGTGCTGCAACTGTGCCGCACGGTGCCGGAGGTCGTCACGTTCGGCACGGCGTCCGCCGCCAAGCACGTGGTGCTGCGCGAGGAGGGCTGCACCCACCCGATCGACTACCGCACCGAGGACTATGTGGCACGGGTGCGCGAGCTCACCGGCGGCGAAGGCCTCGATCTCGTCCTCGACCCGCTGGGCGGCCGCGACTGGAAGCGCGGCCTCGGCCTGCTGCGCCCGGTCGGGCAGCTCATCGCGTACGGCTTCGCCAACCTCAGCACCGGCGAGCGCCGCAGCGTTCGCCGGCTGGTCGGCCAGCTCACCGGCGTGCCGCTGCTGACCCCGGTCGCGATGATGGACCGCAACCGTACGGTCAGCGGCGTCAACCTCGGGCACCTGTGGGACCGGTCCGATCTGCTGCGCGAGGAGTTGGCGGCCCTGCTCGACCTGTGGCGCGCGGGCGCGATCAGGCCGCGCGTCGACGGGATCTACCCGTTCGAGGAGGCCGCGGCGGCGCACCGCCGGATCGGCGAGCGCCGCAACATCGGCAAGGTCGTCCTCGTGCCCTGATGAGCACGCCGGGACCGGAGGGTGTCGCTCCGGTCCCGGCCCGCGTGGCCTCAAGCCACTCCCGTCACGAGCGGTGCTGACGTCCTGGCATGGTGTGGTCGCCGAGGAACTCGGCCGGGTGGAACGTCACGAAGGCGCCCGAGTCGAGCCCAAGGGAATCCGCCAGTGCCTGCATTTTTCCGGGGTCGGCCAGCCTTCCCCACTGTCCGGTGTGGATCCGCTTCTCGATGGTCAGCACGGCGGCGACCAGCTCAGCGGTCGTGAAGGCGCAGTGCCCGGCGTGGGCGACGTATGCCTGCCGCAGCAGCGCCCCGGCGCTTTGGCGGGCGTCTTCGGCGTACTCCTGCTCGTGCTGCGCCGGGACGAGCCCGTCATCGGTGGTGTGCAGCGTGAGAACCGGCATGTCGAGCCGTCCGGACAGCGTGGACGTGCGAGCCATCCAGCGGTGCGCCGCGGGATCGGCCGTCAGGTTCGCGGTGCGGGTCAGCAGGCTCAAGTCCGCGCGCAGATCGATACCGGCCCGCCGGTACAACTGCCCGACCTGAGCGAGGCGCCCTGATGCGGCCAGTTGCCGCCGGTAGTCCACGCCCTTGTTCCAGGTGGGGTTCCCGCCGGCGCTCTGCTCCATGTCGTAGCGGCCGAACACAATGAACGGCAGGATCGTGCGCAGGTTCTGATACTGGCCGGTCTGCTGCGCCTCGATGTCGTCCGGTGCCGGTTCCGGTTGTCCGGGGACCCACTCCGGTTCCTGGTACAACGCGGTGATCAAGGAGATCCGGGCACGGCCCTCGGGGGTGGCCTGCGCCTCGTCGAGAGCCGCCAGCATCCGGTTCGCGGTGGCGGCGGCCTCGCCGGGATCGGTGAAGTCGACGAGCTTGACCTCGTTGCCTGGCAGGAGCAGTCGCGCGAGGGCGTGTGAGCCGTCCAGTTGGTAGTTGTGCAGATCGATTCCACCGCCCATGAGGCCACAGGTGGCGACTGCGCCGTCTAGCCATCGTCCGGCCCGTTCGGCCAGCTGACCGGTGATCATGCCGCCGAACGAGGTGCCGACGGCGATGGCGCGCCGAGGCCGGCCGACCAGCGCGGTCACCGCCCGCAGCGTGTCAATCTGATCTTGGGCGGCGGTGTCCGTGACCCAGCCTGAGCGGGAGTAGGACGAGCCGGCCAGCGCGTAGCCGCGGGCAAGAAGTGCCTCGGACACAGCGGGGCCGGGGCTGTTGGCCGGCGGGTTGTTGGGAGTGGGGTTGTAGCCGTGACTGTAGAGCAGGAGCGTGCCGTTCCAGTCTGCCGGCACGTCGGCGATCCAGGTCGCGCCGTTCGCCAGGACCCCGTCGTAGCGGGTTGCCGCTGCCGCCTGCGCCCTGACCGGAACCGACCCCAGCACGGCCATCGACGCGATCATCGTGAGTGTGAGTAGTCGTCGGATAGTCCCCATCACGCTCTTCCCTTCCTGTTGCCAGGCGCGAGCACCTCTGGGTGCGGAGCGCGGGAGTTTCGGCAGATCAACGCCAGCTCGCCGACCGGCTCATAACCGGAAGTTAGGCAATCTGCGAACGCCCGTCAAGAGACTGCCCTACATTGACCCTCTTCCATGTGCTCAGGGATATTCTCTTCTGGAACGGTGTCCGACCTGACCTGATGGGGGATCCATGCGCCAGTTGTCCCGCTCCGGCCTGCTTACCGGGCTGCTGGGCACGCTTCTCCTGATTGCCGGCTGCGGGGACGAGGGCGACACCGCCGGCGGGTCGACCGCGGCCACCACCTCCGCGGCCACCAGCGCACCGCCCATCGCCAGCATCCCGTCCCCGACCGTGCCCGCGACGACCAGCCCATCGCAGGCCGAGACGGACCGCTTTTCCACCGTCGCGAAATGCAACGAATTCCCGGATTCGCTGGCCGGGACGTTCCAGGGCAGCGTCATCCAGATCGAGCCGAAGAAGAAGGCCGGCGACACCTGGACCGCGGGCGCCGCCTGCATCGCAATGATGGCGAAGGCGCAACAACCGCTCAGCATCGAGGTCTACCTGTTCAAGCCCGGATCGAAGGGCCAGGGCTCCGCTCAGGCCGCCGCGTACGCCAAGGCCAAGGTGCCGTCCGGCGAGGCCGTCACGGGCTGGGGGGACGACGCGTGGTGGTCGGCCGGCTCGTGCCAGCTGGCCGTCCGGTACAGCAACGTCGTTGCCCTCTTCGGGCAGCTCAGCCCGACCCCGACCTGCCGCGCCAGCGTCGAACCGATCGCCCGGGGCTACACCGGGTTGCATCTGAAGTAGCCCCGGTCGCCGTCAAGCGATCGTCTCCATCGTGGGGAAGTCGACGCGCGGCGGTTGTTCGCGGCGGGAGATGCGCAGCCACACCACGAAGCCCCAGATCACGAACCCCGCGTAGACCGCGTACAGGATCGCCGACGGGTAGTAGCCGAAGTGCAGCAGCTCCGGCACCCCGACCAGGTCCACCGCGAGCCAGCACAGCCAGAAGTCCACCCAGCCGCGGGCCATCGCGTACGTCGCCAGGATCGAGCCGACGAAGATCCAGGCGTCGGCCAGGTAGTACCACCACGGCACCGGGAAGCCGGCGCCCACCGCGCGGAAGGTGTAGAAGCACAGCACGACCGCCGCCAGGGCCACTGGGATGAACACCGCTCGCTCGCGGTCGGTCGCCCAGCGGGGGATGACGGTCGCGCCGTCGCGGGAGTGCTGCCAGCGCCACCAGCCGTAGACGCTGGTGATGATGAAGAAGACCTGCCGGGACGCCTGCCCGTACAGCGGGGTGCCCTGGTCGTTGCCGAGCGCCTGGCCCAGGAACACGGTGAACAGCAGGACGTTGCCGACGATGCCGACCGGCCAGGCCCAGGCGTTGCGGCGCAGGCCGAACAGCGCCGAGCCGAGCCCGAAGGCGTTGCCGACGATCTCGCGGTAGTAGATGGCCTGGGTGTCGGTGACCTGCCACTTGGCGTGGTAGAACGCGGTGAGCAGCTGATCGAGCCAGTGCATGGCCTGCACCTCCGGGACAGAGGTGCACGCCGGGGAGGACCGCGCACGCGAAAAGCCGAACCGTCGGCGCGCCGCCTCCCATCCGGACTTTCACCGTCGGTCCCGGAATTTCACCGGGTCAACCGGCCGCCGGCTGCGGTCGGGTCGCGGACTGTCACCGCCGGTTCGGAATTACACCGACCCCGGAGCGCGCTGAACGTGTTATCTGGGCTCATCGTAATCCCGCGGGCGGCCCGGGAAATGTGACCTGCGTCCTTTCCTGCCGAGGCTCACAGGCCGGTGCAGGCGCCGCCGTTCACCGTGCAGGACGACGGCAGGTTTCCCGAGCCGGACCGGGAGAAGTGGAAGCGCAGGGGCACCTGCGAACGGGCGGGCACCGGCACCCCGGAGGACCAGATGTAGCTGTCGCCGGAGCGGCGCAGCGTCGCCTGCGGCGCACCCTCGACCCAGGAGGTGACCAGGTCGCCGACGGCCGCCGGGAACCGCAGCTCGACCCGCCAGTCGCGGTCGCTGCCGGAGGAGTTGGCGACCAGCACCTCGCCGATGAACGAGTCGGCGTAGGAATCCATCACCCGATAGTGGCCGCTGACCGGGCCGGGAGTGGGCGCCGGGGCGGTGGTGGGCCGGCTCGAACTCCGGGACGGCCGCGGCGAGGGCGCGGTCGCCGGTATCACCTGCCGGCCGGGCTCGGCGGTCGCGGACGTGCTCACCGAGGCGGCCGGCGGGGCCGGGCTCAGCGGCAGCGGGTCCGGGCCCTGGGGCAGCGGGATCGGGGCCAGCACGGGCGGTGGCAGGAACGTCGCCGCAGGTGGGAGGGCCGCCGGCGCGGGCGACGAGGTGAACCGGGTCGCGGCGACGATCAGCAGCACGATCAGGGCCAGCACGCCGATCAACGTCGGCGTCCAGGGCAGCAGGTCACGCAGGCCGTGCCCGGTGTGGGCCTGCCCGTGCTCCTGGTGCCGTCCCTGGGAAGCCCGCATCGCGGACGACCCTACCCAGATTTCCGCAGCGTGACGACCCTGTGGTGGCGCCGGGTCGCAACTTCGGCCCCTTGGGGGCAGCCCGCCGCCGGGCCCGGGCGATCCGGGGCGTACTCCACTAGCGACAGCACTTCATCCGTTTCGGCGACATTTCCGCCGGGTGATATTCGATGGTTGCCCCGGCATCGCCCGGCGGCTACGGTCGGTATTCATTCCCGTCATTCCCGGCCGTTGGTCGGGCCGCATCGTCGAAGCGCTTCGATTACCCGTAGAACGGCTCCGCCCAGGAGAGGGAGATATGCGAAACAGGCCCCTTCGGCGCGTCCTCGCCGTGGTCGCGCTCGCGTTGCTCACGGTGCCCGCGGTTCCCGGCGCGGCCGCCGCCGAACCTTCCTATCCCTTCCGGGATCCGCGCCTCGCCCTCGATGCCCGGGTCGGCGACCTGATCGGCCGGCTCACCCTGGACGAGAAGATATCCCTGCTGCACCAGTACCAGCCGGCCATTCCGCGGCTGGGCATCGCGCTGTTCAAGGCCGGCACCGAGGCGCTGCACGGGGTGGCCTGGTCCAACGACATCGACGCCGGCGGCGCCGTGGTGACCGCGCAGGGCACCGCCTTCCCGCAGGCCGTCGGCCTCGCCAGCACCTGGGACCCGGCCCTGCTGCGCCGGGTCGGCGCGGTGGTGGGCGACGAGGCCCGCGGCTATCACGCGGCGAACCCGCGGGTGTTCGGGCTCAACCTGTGGGCGCCGGTGGTGAACCCGCTGCGCGACCCGCGCTGGGGCCGCAACGAGGAGGGCTACTCCGAGGACCCGCTGCTGACCGGCGCGATCGCCACCGCGTACGGCAAAGGGTTGCAGGGTGACGATCCCGACCAGCTGAAGACCGCGCCCACGCTCAAGCACTACGCGGCCTACAACAACGAGGCCGGGCGCGACGTCACCTCCTCGAACGTGCCGCAGCGGGTGCTCAACGAATACGAGCGCCCGGTGTTCCGGACCCCGCTGCAGGCCGGCGCGGCGACCGGCGTCATGGCGTCCTACAACCTGATCAACGGTCGTCCGGCCACGGTGGACCCGGATCTGGCGGGCCTGGTCCGCGGCTGGTCCGACCGGCCGCTGTTCAACGTCAGCGACGCCGGCGCCCCGTACAACCTGACCCGGTCGCAGGGGTATTTCGCGACCCAGCCCGAGGCGAACGCCGCGGTGCTCAGGGCCGGGCTGGACAGCTTCACCGTGGACGACGGCAACGGCACGCCCACGGCGACCGCGGTCAAGGCCGCGCTCGCGCAGGGCCTGCTGACCGAGGCCGACGTGGACGCGGCGGCCGGGCACGCCCTGAGCATCCGGTTCCGGCTCGGCGAGTTCGATCCCGGCGGCGGCCCGTACGCGTCGATCAGCCCGGCCGTCATCGACAGCCCGGCCCACCGCCGGCTGGCCCGGGAGACCGCCGGCAAGGCGGCCGTCCTGCTGAAGAACTCCCGCGGCGCGCTGCCGATGCGGCCGGGCGGCAAGGTCGCCGTGGTCGGCCCGCTGGCCGACACCCTCTACACCGACTGGTACGGCGGCAAGCTGCCGTACGAGGTCAGCACGCTCGACGGCGTCCGGGAGCGCGCCGCGAGCGTGACCACCAGCGACGGCGCCGACCGGATCGCGCTGCGGGACAACGCCACCGGCCGGTACGTGACCGCGACCGGCACCACCGACGCCGACGCGGTCACCGCGACCGGCGCCACCGCTGGCACCGCCGCCCAGTTCGACCTGGTCGACTGGGGACAGGGCGTCGCCACGCTGCGCAACGTCGGCACCGGCAAGTTCCTCGGCTACAACTGGGGGCCGCTGCTGACCCGCGACGACCAGCCCAACGGCTGGTTCGTGCAGCAGCAGTTCAAGCTCGAACGCCAGGCCGACGGCGGCTACGTCCTGCACTACGCCGGCTACGAGACCCAGGAGAGCTGGTTCGGCGCGAACACCTACGTCACGGTCGGCGCGGACGGCCGGCTCGGCCTCGGGTCCGCCACCGCCGAGGGTGCGGCGCACTTCACCCGCGAGGTGCTCAGCAGCGGGGTGGAGCAGGCCGTCGCCGTCGCCAGGGGCGCCGACGCCGCGGTGGTCGTGGTCGGCAGCAACCCGTTCATCAACGGGCGGGAGGCGCACGACCGGACCACGACGGCGCTGAGCGAGAGCCAGCATGCGCTCGTCGAGGCGGTGCTCAAGGCGAATCCACGGACGACCGTGGTGCTGCAGACCAGCTACCCGGACTCGATCACCTGGGAGCAGGAGCACGTACCGGCGATCCTCTGGACCACCCATGCCGGCGCCGAGACCGGGCACGCCGTCGCCGACGTGCTCTTCGGCGACGTCAACCCGGCGGGCCGGGTGACCCAGACCTGGCCCCGTTCGGACGACCAGCTCCCCGCCGACCTGCTGAACTACGACATCATCAGCTCCGAGCAGACCTACCTCTACAGCAAGCAGAAGCCCCTGTACGCCTTCGGCCACGGGCTCTCGTATACGACGTTCCGGTACTCGCCGCTGCGGACCAGGACCGCCGGCGGCACGGTGACCGTGAGTCTCGACGTGACCAACACCGGCTCGCGGGCCGGCGACGAGGTCGTCCAGCTCTACAGTCACCAGCGCAGCTCCCGCGTCAAGCAGCCGGTGCAGCAGCTGCGGGCGTTCGAGCGGGTGCGCCTCGCGCCCGGCGCCACGCGGACCGTCACGCTGCGGTTCGCGCTCGCCGACCTGGCCCACTGGGACGTCACCCGGGAGCGCTGGGTGCGGGAGAATTCGGTGCACGACCTGCTCGCCGGTGCGTCGTCGGCGGACATCCGGCAGCGCACCTCGCTGACGGTGCGGGGCGAGACCATCCCGGCCCGGGACCTCACCCGGACGACCCGGGCCGAGAGCTTCGACGCGTACCGGGGGGCTCTGCTGGTGGATGAGAGCAAGGCGCGCGGCACCGCCGTGAGCGGCGGCTGGATCGCGTTCCAGGACTCGCGTCTCGGCACCGCCTTCACCGCCCGGGTCGCGAAGGCGACCGCGGGGCCGGGCACCGTCGAGGTCCGGCTCGGCTCGCCGACCGGCCGGTTGCTCGGTACGGCCACAGTGCCGAGCACCGGCGACCGCTACACCTACGCCACCGCCACCGCGCGCCTGGACCGGGTCGGCGGCCGGCACGACGTCTACCTCGTCCTCGGGGCGGGGGTGCGGCTGGCCACCTTCCGGGCCGGGTGAGCACCGGCGGTCAGTAGGATCGGCAGGCCAGCAGCGGCAGCGGAAGCGGGGGAGGGGCGATGCCGACGATCAGCGACGTCGCCCGGGCGGCGGGCGTCTCGATGAGCACGGTCTCCTACGTGCTCAGCGGGCGCCGCCCCATCTCCGCGGAGACCCAGGCCCGGGTCAAGGCCGCGATCGCCGAGCTGGGCTACCACCCGCACGCCGGCGCCCGCGCCCTGGCCAGCAGCCGCACCAGCGTGCTGGCGCTGGTGGTGCCGCTGCGGGTCGACGTCAGCGTGCCGGTCATCATGCAGTTCGTCACGGCGGTGGTGACCGCGGCCCGCACCTACAACCATGACGTGCTGCTGCTGACCAAGGACGAGGGCACGGCCGGCCTGGAACGGGTCGCCGGCGCCACCATGGTCGACGCACTGATCGTGATGGACGTCGAGCGCGACGACGTGCGCATCCCGGCGCTGGGCCGGCTCAAGCAGCCGTCGGTGCTGATCGGCCTGCCGGACGACGCGGCCGGCATCGCCTGCGTCGACCTGGATTTCGCGGCCACCGCGGCCGAGTGCCTGCGGCACCTGGCCGGCCACGGGCACCGCCGGATCGCCCTGGTCGGCCCGTCGCCCGCGGTGTACGAGCGCGGCACCACGTACGCGTCGCGGTTCCTGACCGGCTTCACCGACGCCGCCGCGGAGCTGGGCCTGCGGACCGTGGCGCACCCGTGCGGGCCCGGCCCGGCGGGGGTGCGTCAGTGTCTCGCCGAGATCGACGCCGAGCTGCCGGACGTCTCGGCGCTGGTGGTGCACAACGAGGAGGCGCTGTTGCCGCTGCTGGAGGCGTTGCGCACCAGCGGCCGCCGGATCCCGGCGGACCTGTCCATCGTCGCGGTGTGCCCGCGCGACGTCGCGGTGGGCCTGCCGGTGCGGCTGACCTCGGCCGACATTCCGGCCCACGACGTGGGGACGCTGGCGGTGGAGACGGCGATGCACCTGCTCGACGGCCGCCGCACGCCGCTGACCCGGCTGCTGGCGCCGACGATCGTCGAACGGGACAGCTGCTCTTCCCGCGGCTGAGGAAATCTCCCCGTCACGCTGTTGACATCTAGGTGAGCCGTTCCCTAGCGTCTGCCCCAGCCCCATCGTCGAAGCGCTTCGATGACCGTTCGTCGAAGCGCTTCGACGAACACGGTTTCCCCTGGGAGGACGGCATGGTCAGATCCCGAATGAGCCTCGCCGCGGGCGCGCTGCTACTCGCGGCGTCCCTCGGCCTTACCGCTTGCAGCGACTCCGGCTCCGGCGACGAGGGCGCCGACGCCAAGACCTTGACCCTGTGGCACTACGAGGGCCCCACCAGCGCCATGGGCGTCGCCTGGGCCAAGGCGATCGAGCTGTTCAAGGCGAGCCACCCCGGCGTCGAGGTCAAGTTCGAGGAGAAGAGCTTCGAGCAGATCCAGCAGAACGCCGGGATGATCCTCAACTCCGACAGCGCCCCGGACATCCTGGAATACAACAAGGGCAACGCCACCGCCGGCCTGCTCTCCAAGCAGGGCCTGCTCACCGACCTCACCGAGGAGTCGGGCAAGCGGGGCTGGGACAAAAAACTCAGCCCGAGCCTGCAGACCACCACCAAGTACGACGGCGACGGCATCATGGGCAGCGGCAAGACCTTCGGCGTGCCGAACTACGGCGAATACGTGATGGTCTACTACAACAAGGACCTGTTCACCAAGCACAAGGTCGCCGTGCCGACCACCCTCGCCGAGTTCGAGACGGCGATGGACACCTTCGTCAAGGCCGGCGTCACGCCGCTGTCGGTCGGCGGCGCCGAATATCCGGCCCAGCAGATCTTCTACGAGCTGGCGCTCTCCAAGGCCAACCGGGCCTTCGTCGACGACTACCAGCTCTACAAGAACAAGGTCAACTTCCAGGGCCCGGAGTTCACGTACGGCGCGCAGACCTTCAGCGACTGGGTCAAGAAGGGTTTCATCGCCAAGAACTCCGCCGGTATCAAGGCCGAGGACATGGGCGTCGCGTTCACCCAGGGCAAGTTCCCGATCATGATCTCGGGCAGCTGGTGGTACGGCCGCTTCGCCACCGAGATCAAGAACTTCCAGTGGGGCACGTTCCTGTTCCCCGGCAACACGCTGCACCCCGGCTCCAGCGGCAACCTCTGGGTGGTGCCGACCAAGAGCAAGGCCAAGAGCCTGGCGTACGACTTCATCGACATCACCATGCAGCCCGAGGTGCAGAGCCTGCTCGGCAACAACGGCGGTGTCCCGGTGGCGGCGGACTCGGCGCAGATCACCGACGCGAAGAACAAGGAGCTCATCGACAACTTCGCCAAGATCTCCTCCAGCGATGGCCTGGCCTTCTACCCGGACTGGCCCGCACCCGGCTACTACGACGTGCTGGTCGGTGGCGTGCAGGGGCTGATCAACGGCTCGAAGACCCCGAAGCAGATGCTCGACGAGGTCGCCAAGCCGTACCAGGACAACCTCGCCGACCTCGGCAAATGAGCCGGCAGGGAGGCCGGCACGGCGCCGGATACGGGCTGTACCTGATCCCGGGGGTGCTGGCCTCCCTCGCGGTGATCGTGGTGCCGCTGGTGATGACCGTCGGGGTCAGCTTCACCCGCTGGTCGGGCATCGGCAGCCCGGAGTGGATCGGCTTCGACAACTACACCCGGCTGTTCCACGACGCGAACTTCTGGGCCTCGTTCGGGCACATCCTGCTGCTGATCGTCGCCATGGCGGTGCTACCGACGCTGCTCGGCCTGCTGCTCGCCGCGGTGCTGTTCGACTACATCGCCAAGGTCTACGGGCCGCGCTGGGCCAGCGTCTTCCGCTCCGGGTTCTACCTGCCGCAGGTGCTGCCGGTCGCGGTGACCGGCATCGTCTGGGGCTGGATCCTGCACCCGAGCTACGGGGCGCTGAACCGGATCCTGGACACCGTCGGGCTCTCCTCGCTGAGCCGCAACTGGCTCGGCGACCCGAAGTACGCGCTCTACAGCGTCATGGCCGTGATGATCTGGTTCCAGCTCGGCTACCCGGTCGTCATGTTCATGTCCGGGCTGCAGCGCATCGACCCCGAGCTGTACGAGGCCGCCGACCTCGACGGGGCCGGCTGGTGGCAGCGCTTCCGGCACATCACGGTGTACCTGATCCGGCCCGAGTTCTACGTGGTGCTGGTGACCACCACCATCGCCGCGCTGAAGATCTTCGGGCAGATCTTCGTGCTGACCCGGGGCGGGCCGAGCAACGCGACCCTGGTGCCGTCGTACTTCGCGTACAAGAACTTCTTCGAGAAGGCGCAGGTCGGCTACGGCTCGGCGATCTCGACCGTGCTCACCGTGCTCATCGTCGTGCTGGCGTTCGTGTTCCTGCGCCTGCAGACCCGCGACCAGCGCAAGGGAGCGTGACACCGTGACCGCATTGGCCACCGCTCCGGACCGGCACGAGGTGACCGCCGCGCCGGGCACAAACCGGCGCCGGTATCCGGCCCGCTTCATCGTCCTGGCCGTGCTGGCAGTCCTGCTGCTGCTCGTCGTGGCGCCGCTGCTGGTGATCGCGCTCAACGCGGTCAAGAGCCCGGCCGACTACGCGAGCAACGGGCCGCTGTCGATCCCGAAGTCGCTGCACTGGTCGGGCATCGTCGACTTCTGGCAGCGCGTCGACTTCAGCCGCAAGCTGTTCAACAGCTTCATCACCAGCGCCGTCGTGTCCGTACTCGCGGTCATTCTCTCGGTCCTCAACGCGTACGCCCTGGGCATCGGCCGCGTCCGCGGCCGGGTCTGGTTCCTGGTCTTCTTCCTGGTCGCCAACCTGCTGCCGCAGGAGGTGCTGGTCTACCCGCTGTACTACCTGTCCAAGAGCCTGCACCTGTACGACAGCCTGTTCTCGATCATCATCATCTTCACGGTGATCCAGAGCGCGTTCGGCACGTACCTGCTCTCCTCGGTCTACGCCGAGTTCCCGACCGAGCTGCTGGACGCCGCCGCGGTCGACGGGGCGGGCCGCTTCCGCACGCTGTGGCGGGTGGTCGTGCCGGTCAGCCGGCCGACGCTGGCGGTGCTGTTCACGTTCTTCTTCATCTGGACGTGGAACGAGTTCTTCCTGCCGCTGGTCTTCCTGATCTCCAACGCCAACCAGACCGTCCCGGTCGCGCTCGGCGTGCTGCAGGGCGACCGGCAGATGGATGCCACCACCACCAGCGCCTCGGCCCTGATCGGCATCCTGCCCGCGATGCTCTTCTTCCTGATCTTCCAGCGCACCCTGACCCGCGGCATCACCGCCGGCGCCATCAAGTAAAGGACTCCTGCATGAAGTTCACCGACGGCTACTGGCGCAAGCGTGACGGCCTGACGGTGCTGCACCCGGTGCAGCTCCAGGACACCTCGGCGGATGCCACCTCGCTGACCGGTTTCGCCTCCGCCAAGCGGGTCGAGGGGCGCGGGGACACCCTGGACGCGCCGATCATCACGGTCAGCCTGACCGCGCCGGCGCCCGACGTCGTGCGGGTGTCGATCAGCCACTTCGCCGGCGCTCTGCCCCGTACCCCCGATTTTGAGATCTTCGCCGAGCCGGACTTCCGGCCGGAGATCGACTCGCGGTCGCTGGTCTCCGGCGCGCTGACCGCGCGCTTCGCGTCCGGTGATGCGTGGGGGCTGGAGTTCCATGCCGAGGGCCGGCGGCTGACCCGCAGCGGCTGGAAGGGCATGGGTGTCGTCGACACTCTTGACGGCGGGCACTACGTGCACGAGCAGCTGGATCTGGGCGTCGGCGAGGCGGTCTACGGGCTGGGCGAGCGCTTCGGGCCGCTGGTCAAGAACGGCCAGACCGTCGACATCTGGAACGAGGACGGCGGTACCAGCAGCGAGCAGGCGTACAAGAACGTGCCGTTCTACCTCACCAACCGCGGCTACGGCGTGCTGGTCGACCACCCGGGCAAGGTCTCCTTCGAGGTCGGCTCCGAGCTGGTCGGGCGGACCCAGTTCAGCGTCGCCGGGCAGGCACTGTCCTATCTGGTCATCTACGGGCCCACCCCGGCTGACATCCTGCGCAAGTACACGGCGCTGACCGGCCGCCCGGCGCTGCCGCCCGCGTGGTCCTTCGGGCTGTGGCTGACCACCTCGTTCACCACCTCGTACGACGAGGAGACGGTCACCAGCTTCGTGGACGGGATGGCCGAGCGGGACCTGCCGCTGAGCGTCTTCCACTTCGACACGTTCTGGATGCGCGAGTTCAGCTGGTGCGACTTCGAGTGGGACGCGCGGATCTTCCCCGACCCGCCGGGCATGCTCAAGCGGCTCTCCGACCGAGGGCTGCGCACCTGTGTCTGGATCAACCCGTACATCGCGCAGCGCTCGCCGCTGTTCGCCGAGGGGATGGCGGCCGGCTACCTGGTCCGCCGGCCCGGCGGCGACGTGTGGCAGTGGGACCGCTGGCAGGCCGGCATGGCGCTGGTCGACTTCACCAACCCCTCGGCCCGTTCCTGGTACGCGGGAAAGTTGCGCGCCCTGCTCGAGATGGGCGTGGACGCGTTCAAGTCCGACTTCGGCGAGCGCATCCCGCTCGACGTAGTCTGGCACGACGGCTCGGACCCGGAGCGGATGCACAACTACTACACCCAGCTCTACAACCGGGTCGTCTTCGACGTGCTGCGCGAGCACCGGGGCGAGGGCGACGCCGTGGTCTTCGCGCGCTCGGCGACCGTCGGCGGCCAGCAGTTCCCGGTCCACTGGGGCGGCGACAACTCCGCCACGTACGAGTCCATGGCGGAAAGCCTGCGCGGCGGGCTGTCGCTGGCGGCGTCCGGGTTCGGCTTCTGGAGCCACGACATCGGCGGCTTCGAGGGCCTGCCGGACCCGGCGGTGTTCAAGCGCTGGATCCCGTTCGGCCTGCTCTCCTCGCACAGCCGGCTGCACGGCAACCAGACGTACCGGGTGCCGTGGCTCTTCGACGAGGAAGCGGTGGACGTGCTGCGCTCGTTCACCCGGCTCAAGCACACGCTGATGCCGTACCTGTTCGCCGCGGCCGGCCGGGCGCACCGCGAAGGCCTGCCGGTGATGCGGCCGATGATCTTCGGGTTTCCGCAGGACCCGGCCGTGACCCACCTGGACCGGCAGTACCTGCTCGGCGACAACCTGCTGGTGGCGCCGGTGTTCAGCGAGGCGGGCGACACGTCCTACTACGTGCCGGCCGGCCGCTGGACCAAGTTCCTGACCGGCGAGATCGTCGAGGGGCCGGGCTGGGTGCACGAGACGCACGGCTTCGCCAGCGTGCCGCTGCTGGTGCGCCCGGACTCGGTGCTGGCGCTGGGCGCCCGCACGGACCGGCCGGACTACGACTACCGCGACGGCATCACGCTGAACCTGTACGAGCTGGCCGAGGGCAGCCGCACGACGACCGTGCCCGGGCCGCTGGGCACGGTGGCGACGACGTTCGAGGTCACCCGGCAGGGCGCGACGGTCCGGGTCGTGCGGTCCGGCGAGGCCGCGCCGTGGCGGGTGCGGTCCGGTGACACGGTGGTCGAGGTGGCCGCGGATGCGGCGACCTGCGAGCTGCGGCTGGGGTAGCGGGCTTTCCGCGGGCTGGCTGGCGGTTGCGGGCTTTCGCGGGCTTCGGCGGGCCTTGCGGGCTTTCCGCGGGCTATGGCTGGGGTGGTGGGCGGATTCCGTTGATGGCGAGGCCGAGCAGCCGCTCGGCCTCGCCGTCGTTGTCGCCCGGGCGGCGCTCGACGGTCATCGAGATGGCGACCACCAGCGTCAGGAGGTCGGTGATCGACACCTCGGCGCGCACCGCGCCCGCCGAGTGGGCCCGCGTCAGCAGTTCCGCGCCGGCCTCCTCGACCAGCCGGTGGCAGGCGTTGTCGGCGCTCGGCAGCAGCGACGAGGCCAGGCCGCGGGTCGAGGCGACGGAGGCGCCGACCGTGCGCAGCCAGATCGTCAGCGCGGGCCCGGGCTCCGCGCCCGCGGCGAGCCGGTCTGCCTGCCGGCACAGCGCCTCGACCCGGTCGTGGAAGACCGCGGAGAGCAGCGCCTGCCGGGACGGGAAGTGCCGGTGCAGCGTGGCCGAGCCGACGCCCGCCTGCCGGGCGATCTCCTCCAGCGACGCCTCGGCGCCGTCGCGCGCGAACGCCGCCGAGGCAGCAGCAACCAGCTGGTCGTAGTTGCGCCTGGCATCCGCGCGTCTGGGTCGCATGCCTCACCATCCCGGGCGGTCGTGAAACGGGGCACCCCTCCGCATCGTAGTGGGCATTCCTGCCGTTCGCACGTCGATAACCGCAGGCTAGGCCCGTGTTCGGGCGGGGCCGGTGTGCCGCCACGGGGCGATGGTGGTCCGGCCGGCGTGGCGCAGCATCGCCCTGACCACCAGCGGGTGCACCAGGCGTACGACGGCGAGGTAGGCCCGGCCATCCGGCTGGTCACCGGCCCCGACGCCGGCTGACGCCGATCCGAGGCGCCGCGCTCGTGCCCGCATCAGTGCTGGACCGCGGTGAGGGCGAAGGCCAGCATGCCGGTGGCGGTGAAGTCGATCGCGGGCTCGTTGTTGGCGGAGATCCGCATGTCGTCGACGTAGTGGGCGTCGTCGCGGTCGAACTGGGCCAGGGAGCCCGCCGCGCAGGTGCTGGGCCTTGGGTCGGTGAGCAGTTCGTGGACGCGGTCGGCCTTGTTCGGGCCGTTGACGACGGCGCCGAGCATGGCGGTGGGGTTCTCGGTCAGGGTGGCGATCTGGTCGTGCGGGCAGCGGGGGTACGTGGAGCCGGCGCCGACGACCATCGAGGTGCCCCAGCCGTTGGCGCCGAGCACGACGCCGCGCTGTGCGGTGGCGAAGGCCGCGTACCGGCCGTCCTGGAAGACGTGTTCATACAGTTCCGCCATGGCGACATAGCCGAGCTGGCGGGCGGCGTAGTCCGATCCGCCGTTGCCGGAGGCGGCACCCATCGGGTTACCCGCGGCGGTCTTTACCCCCGCGGCCAGCCGCCGCTCCAGGTCGGCGCGCAGCACCTGTGTCGTCGGGCCGGCGCCGAGCAGGCGGGCGAGTTCGGCGTCGGCGATGGCGCTGACGTTGTAGACGCTCAGCGGTGAGTCGCCGCCGTTGTCCGCGTTCGTGGTCGCCCAGCGGGTGGCTTGGCGCTGCCAGTCCGGGGCACGGGGGTGCCGCAGGAGCCGGCCGGCCAGGGACAGCTCGGTGGCTCCGGCGGCGAGGTCGTCGGTCCAGCTGTCCTCGGGGTAGAAAGTGCGCGGTTCGGCGGTGACCAGTTCGCCGACGTCCTCGGTGCGGGCCAGGTCGAAGATGTCGGCCGCGGCCCGCAGGTGGGCCCTGGCCCGGTCGGGGTCGTCGGCGGCCTCGATCTGGGCGGCGAGGGCGAAGGCCGCCGCGACCCGGCCGGCGAGGTTGGGGCTGAGCTGCTCGCCCGGTGCCGCCGCCCGGAACACCGGCCGGTACCGCTGGTAGTATTTTTCGTCGCCGGGCCGGACCGCAAGCCGGTCGTCGTCTTCGGGCAGTCGCCAGGTGTCGTGGTCGCCGAGGAAACGCCGCCCGTCGGCGTCGAGGCCGCCGCCGATGCCGACCTGGGTGTACAGGGTCCGGGTGTCGGGATCCCACATCCGGTCGAGCCAGTCGAGGCCGTGGCGGGTCTCGGCGGCGAGCCCGTCGACGGCCACCCCGTCACGCTGGACGACCAGCATGGCGATCAGCGCGTACGCGGTGGTGTGGGTGAACTTGAGGAAGTCACCGGCGTCGTACCAGCCGCCCGCGACGTCGACCGGCCCGTCGACCGCGGTCAGCTCCTCGACGAGGCGGCCGTCGGCGTCGAAGCGCGGGCGTTCGTACACGGACGCGGCGCGGTCGGCCAGGTGGGCGGGCTTGCGCTGCCACCGCCGGCTGACCTGGTCTGCGCCGTCGCGGTGGGCCTGGAAGTACGTGACAGATCCGCGGGCCAACGGTCCGAACAGCTCGTCGGCCGCGCCGATGCGGAACGACGGGGATTCCGCGTCGACGGCACCCTCGACGCGGACCCGGTAGGTGCCGGGCCTGGTCAGCGACGACAGGTCGATCGGGCGCACGTCGGGAAAGACCGCGTTCCAGGGGCCCCGGCTGACGCCGATGCTCGCCGACAGGACCTTCCTGCCGTGGGCGTCGACGACGGTCGCCGTGCTGCCGTCGGCCGTCCGGGGCGCGAGCAGGTAGACGATCTTGGGTTCGCCCGGCGCGTATCCGATCTGGTCCAGGCGGACCAGCGCGTCGAGGGTCCGGCCGGCCTGGCAGGCACCGGCGCTCAGCAGCACACCGACAGCCAGCGACGCGAGCACGGGACGCAGCCGAACTGCCAGGGAGGTCACGACAACGGAGTATGTCGAGCTGGTGATCACGGGCGACGGACCCGGTGTGTGCGCGGGCTGCACCGCCTTCGATGACGACGACCTGCGGCACTTCACCGCCGACTGGGTTCGACAGCCCGGCATCGCGCCGGGCCGCTGAATTCAGTCGGGTGCCGGCTCGTGGTGCTCCGGCCGGCCGGGCACCCGGTGCTCCGCCGCGCGCAACGCCTCGGTGACCAGCCGGCGGACGTGCTGGTCGGCGAGGGCGTAGAAGGCACGGCGGCCGTCGCGGCGCACGACGACCAGGCCGGCCAGGCGCAGCTTGCCGAGGTGCTGGGAGACCGTCGGCCGGGCCACGCCGACCACGCCGGTCAGCCCGGTCACGTCCCGCTCGCCGCCCAGCAGCGCCGCCATGAGCCGCAACCGGGTCGGGTCGGCGAGCATCCCCAGCGCCAGCGCTGCTGCCTCGATGACGCTGTTACGGACGGTTGGCTGCTGCAGGTCACCGGCATCTGCAACGTTGTCGCGTGCGTACATGACGACATATTATGGCGGCGACGCCCCGACGACCAAGTGAGGACTGCCTCCGATGCAAGAGCACACCCACGGCGGGCACCGGCACGACGCGAGACCGGCGCACCCGCAGGACGAGGGCCACCGGCACGACGACGCGCACGCGCACAGCGGGGGTCACCGGCACGGCTCGCCCTGGCACCGGATCAAGCACGTGCTCACCCCGCACTCGCACGACAGCGCCGACAAGGTCGACGCCGCGCTCGAGGCGTCCCGCGACGGCATGCGCGCGCTGTGGATCTCCCTGGTCGTGCTCGGTGTCACCGCCGCGGCGCAGGCGGTGATCGTTGTCCTCTCCGGGTCGGTGGCGCTGCTCGGCGACACCCTGCACAACGTCGCCGACGCGCTCACCGCCGTCCCGCTCGGCATCGCGTTCCTGCTCGGCCGGCGCGCCGCCACCCGCGCGTACACGTACGGTTTCGGCCGCGCCGAGGACCTCGCCGGTGTGATCATCGTGCTGGTCATCGCCGGCTCCGCGATCGCCTCGGCCTGGTTCGCGATCGACCGCCTGGTCGACCCGCAGCAGATGACCCACCTGCCGTGGGTCCTCGCCGCCGGCCTGGTCGGCTTCGCCGGCAACGAGATCGTCGCCCGCTACCGGATCACCGTCGGCCGGCGGATCGGCTCGGCCGCCCTGGTCGCCGACGGCCTGCACGCCCGCACCGACGGCTTCACCTCCCTCGCGGTGGTGCTCGCCGCCGGCGGCGCCTGGCTGGGCTGGGGCTGGGCCGACCCGGTCGTCGGCCTTGCGATCACCGCGGCCATCGCGTTCGTGCTCAAGGACGCCGCCCGCGAGATCTACCGGCGCCTCATGGACCGCGTCGACCCGGAGATCGTCGACCGGGCCGAGCACGTCCTGCGCGACATCCCCGGCGTGCGCGACGTGTCCGGGCTGCGGCTGCGCTGGATCGGTCACCGCATGCACGCCGAGGCCGCCATCGTCGTCGCGGCCGACCTGACACTTCTCGCCGCGCACGAGATCGCCGCCGACGCCGAGCACCAGCTCACCCACGGCGTCCCGCGGCTGACCGGCGCCACCGTCCACGTCGACCCGGACAGCCACCCCGGCGACGACCACCACACCGACCTGTCCCACGAGCGCCGCGACCGCCTGGCGGCCCCGGCGAGCTGACATCCGGCTTCTCGTGGAGAACGGTCGCGTATTCTGTGCGCATGACACGGACCGGCCGGCATCGCGCCTGGCCGGTCGTGTGTGCTCACCGGACCGCCGCGTTCGCGGCCGTGGTCATGGTGCTGTTGATCCTCGCGGCCGGCCTGCTCGTGTCCGCCGGCAGCGACCACCACCGCCCGGGCGCGTCAACGACCGTGACCGTCAGCGGCGACCTGGCTGTCGGGCACCCCGTGTCGGGGCATGAGCACCGACACGGCAACGACTGGACACCCAACGTCGGCAAGCGCCTGCGCGCTGCGGCCGACCTGACCGTCGTGCATGTGGCAGCGGCGGGGTCGGCCCAGCCCGGCACCGTCATGTCTGCCACGACTGCGTTCCCGGCGGCGTTCAGCCCGAGCGGCGACCTGACTCTTCTCGGCGTCCTGCGGGTATAGCAGGCGGCAACTGCCCGCCAGCTCCACCCGCGCCCCCTCGTTCCCGCGTCTTCCCGCGGCACGACCGGCGTGCGTCCGCGTCCCCCGTCAGGAAGCCGAGCGCCCATGGAACCGCAACCGCCACGCCGAACCACCCACACCTCCGGCGGCCCTACCCGCCTGCTCGCCTACGACCGCTGGGGCCGGTACGGGCGCCCCGTCGTCCTGCTGCACGGGCTGCTGTTCGACCGCACCATGTGGTGGCCGGTCGCGGCCGAACTCGGCACCGCCTGCACCGTCGTCGCCGTCGACCTGCCCGGCCACGGCCAGAGCCCACCCCGGACCGACACCAGCCTCGACCTCATCGCCGCCGACCTGGCGACGCTCGTGTTCAACCTGGGCCTGCACCGGGCACCGGTCATCGTCGGGCACGCCACCTCGGCCTGGCTCGCCACCGCGTTCGCCGACGCCTACGCCACCCGCCACGTGCTCACCGTCGACGAGCCCGACACCGACCTCACCGGCGTCGGCGACCTGATCCGGGCGGCCCGCCTGGAACAGGTGCCCGAGATGTACCGGCCCTACGTCCAGCCCCGGCATGATCCGGCGCTGCTGCGGGCGTACGAAAGCTGGCTCGCCCAACCACCCACCCGCCGCGCCCAGCCCGCCATGGCCGGCAGCGCAGCGAACCGGCCACCCGCGCCGCAACGGCGGTTCCCGCACCTGACGGACCCCGCGGGGTTCGCCGCGGAACTCCGCGACCTGCTGTGACAGGACGTCCCCGCGGAGCTGCTGGCAGCAGGCCGTGGGGACGCTTCCGGTGGCCGGTCCTTCGGGTGCTCGCGGTCAGCGCGGTGATCGGCCTGATCGCGGCGCTGGCCGGTCTACCGGTCAAGGTGCCACTCCTAGAGGCGAGGTTGGGCGGTCCGCGTGTCGGGCCTTTGCGCCGGTGGGTGGGTGTGCGGTTCGGCCGGCGGGGTGTGGCGTAGTCCGGCGCGGACGGCTGCGGTGGAGACGGTGCGGAACATCCGGTCGATGTCTTCGGCGGGTTCGGTGAACCCGCCGAAGACCCAGGCGCGGATGGCGGTGGTGAGCATCCCGGCGACCATGGCGGCGAGCATGGGGGGCGGGACCGCCGGGGTGGTGTCCGTGGCGACCCGGCTGGTGAGGCGTTCGGTGAGCATGGTGGTGAGTTCGTCCTGCAGCGCGGTCATGAACAGGTTCAGGCCGCGGCCTCGGGCGAGGATCTGGTACAGGTCGACCTGGGCGCCGATGTGGTGCAGCAGTGCGAGGCTGGGCAGTGGCCGCGCGGACCCGCCGGCGGGGGTGGCTGCTGCGGCGGTGTCGGCGGTGAGTGTGGCGAGCATGCGCTGCACGCCGTCGACGAGCAGGTCGTCCTTGTCGGTGAAGTGGGCGTAGAAGGTGGATCGGCCGATGTTGGCCCGGTCGGCGATCTCCTGCACGGTGATGCTGTCGTAGCGCTTCTCCCGCATCAGTTCGACCATGGCCGCCATGAGCATCTGCCGGGTCCGCAGTGACCGGCGGTCGGTCTTGGTCTGGCGCATCCCACGCCTCCCTCCTCGGACAGTTCGGCGCTGGTGTCCCGTAGTGGACGGTGCCGGCGTTCTGTGACTTGACGGGGATCGGTGTAGCGGAACGATACTCCTCTACAAGACAGGTGTCCATTAACCAGCGATTGTCCAAGACGCGGCAGGGAGCAGATATGGCCAGGTTTGTTGCGCACCCACCGCCGCCACCCGGACGGGCCGGCGAACCGACGGTGCGGGTCGGCGGGGTGAGAAGGACGTACCAGGTCGGCACGGCGGTGTTCGAAGCGCTGTGCGGCGTCGACGTGACCGCCCGGGCGGGCGAGTTCGTGGCCATCGTGGGCCGGTCCGGGTCGGGCAAGTCGACCCTGCTGAACCTGATCGCCGGCATCGACCGACCGACCGCCGGTCGGGTCGAGGTTGCCGGTACCGATCTCGGGGAGCTGAACGAGAACCGGCTCGCCGCGTGGCGCGGGCGCACCGTCGGGGTGGTGTTCCAGTTCTTCCAACTGCTGCCCACGCTGACCGTGGCGGAGAACGTGATGCTGCCGATGGAGCTGTCCGGCGGCGTACCGGCGGGCAAGCGCCGTCCCCGCGCGATGGAACTGCTCGGCCGGGTGGGGATCGCCGGACTGGCGGACAAGTTTCCGTCTGCGATGTCCGGCGGCGAGCAGCAGCGCGCCGCGATCGCCCGGGCCCTGGCCAACGACCCGCCCGTGCTCCTGGCGGACGAGCCCACCGGCAACCTCGACGCGGCCACCGGCGACGCCGTGCTGGAACTGCTCGCCGCGCTCGCCGCCGACGGTACCTGCGTGCTGATGGTGACCCACGAGCGCGACATCGCCGCGCGAGTATCGCGCACCGTCACCCTCGCCGACGGGCGGATCGTCCGGGACGCGGAGGCCGTGCCGTGCTGAACGTGCGTTCCCGCAAAGTCCTTCGCGATCTGCGCCTGCAGTGGGGCCGGGCCATCATGGTGGTCGTGGCCATGGCGCTCGGCGTGGTCGGCACCACCGCGATCGCGACGAGCTACTACGTCGCCAAGCGGGAGCAGCGCTACGCGTTCCTCGGCTCCCACCCCGTCTCGGCGACGCTCATCGTCGACGGCCTCACCCCGCGGGCACTCACGGCGGCACGCGCCGTACCGGGCGTCGACACCGCGGAAACCATCCTCGAAGGCCCCGGCGCCCGGGTCCGGCTGCCCGGCGGCGAGTGGGTACCCATGGACCTGTCGGCGCGGACCGACTACGCGAGCACCACGATCGCGCGGCCCATCCCGCGGGCCGGCGGCTGGCCACCGTCGGCCGGCCAGATCGTCATCGAGGCCTCGTCGGACGGCGGTGTCCGCTCCGTCAAAGCGGGCGACACCGTCGAGGTGGAGATGCCCGGTTCGGCGTCGCAGACGTTGACGGTCGCCGGGACCGCCAACGACCCCAGCCTCGCGCCCGGCTGGGTCGAGGGCGCCGCGTACGGCTTCATCACCACGGACACCATGGCCCGGCTCGGCGTCACCACGGCGCCGCGCAAGCTCCGCCTCCTCATCGGCGACAACAGGCTCGACCGGGGTCAGGTCGAGGCGGTCACCGCCGCGGTCACCGCCCGCCTCACGGCGGCCGGAGCGCAGGTCGTCAGCGTCGACGTGCCCGACCCCGGTGAGCACCCGCACCAGGACATCATGAGCGGAATGCTCGGCCTGGAGTTGCTGTTCGGCGGGCTCGCGCTGGCGCTCAGCGCACTGCTGACCGTCACCGTGGTCTCCGCGCTGCTGTCCGGCCAGGTACGCCAGATCGGCACCCTCAAGGCGGTCGGTGCCCGCACCGGGCAGATCCTCGGCGGCTACGCCGCGATGGTCGCCTTCCTCGGCGGCGTCGCCTGCGCCGTAGGCTGGACCCTCGGCCGGCTCGCCGGCCTGGCCTACGCCGACTTCGTCGCCCTGTTCATGAACTTCGAGGTCGCCGACACCGGGATGCCGGCCTGGCTGATCGCCGCCCAACTCCTCGCCGGGCTCGCCGTGCCGCTGCTCACCATGGGCGCCGTGCTCCTGCGCGCCACCCGGATCACCGCCGCACAGGCGATGCGCGACCACGGCGCGGTCCTCCCCACCCGTCCCGCGACAGGCGTCGTCGCGGCGCTCTTGGCCCGCCGGCTGCCCCGGCTACCGCTGATGGGCATCCGCAACGCCTTCCGGCGGCGGGGCCGGCTGATCCTGGCGGCCAGCGCCCTCGCCATCGCCGGCGGCATCTTCATGGCCGCGGGCAACCTCACCACCGGGCTGGAGGAGACCTTCGTCGACAGCGAAATCAACTCCGAACCCTACGACGCCACCGCCCGCGTCGACCGGCCGTACGCCGTCGACCGGCTCACCGCCGTGGCCGGCACCGTGCCCGGCGTGACCCGGGTGGAGGGTTGGCTCACCTCACCCGCCACCGCCGGCGCCGCCGAGACCATCAGCCTCGCCGGCGTCGATACCGCCAGCCCGGTGCTGGACCTGGCGATTCTCGACGGCCGTTCGCTAACCCCCGGCGGCCGGAACGAGATCGTCATCAGCCAGGGCCTCGCCCGGGACATCCCCGCAGCCCGCGTCGGCACCGACCTGACCCTCCAGGTCGCGAGCAAGGCGACCACGTGGCGCATCGTCGGCGTCGCCAGGACGGTCCGCGGCGGGATCGCCTGGGTACCCCGCGACGACCTCGCCGGCGCCCTCGGCGTCCCCGGCACCGCCAACACGGTGCGGGTCGTCACCACCAACCACGATCTGTCCACCGTCAAGACCACGCAGGACGCCCTCGACCGGGCGCTCGCCGGCGCCGCAATGACCGTCGTCGGCCGCGGCACCCTGTTCGACACAAGGGAAGTCCTGGAGGAACACAAGGTCATCTTCAACGTCCTGCTCGACCTGATGGCCCTCCTCGGCGTCATCGTCGGCGGCATGGGACTGGCCATCACCCTCACCGTGTCCGTCGTCGAACGCACCCGCGAGATCGGCGTCCTGCGCGCCATCGGCTCCACCACAGCGAAGCTCCTCACCCTCGTCGGCGTGGAGGCGGCCGTGACCGGCGCGGTCAGCTGGGCGCTCGCGCTGATCCTGGCCGGCCCGGCGACGCTGCTGTTCGACCAGCTCTTCGGCAACCTCCTGCTGAACACACCCATCGCCTTCGCCGTCAACGGCTGGATGATCGCCGCCTGGCTCGCCATCGTGACCGCCTTCTGCGCCCTCGCCAGCGTCGTGCCGGCCCGCCGCGCCGCGGCGATGACCGTCAGCAGCACCCTTGCCTACGAATAGCCCCGGCCACGGGCGGGGATGGCGGCGCGGACTCCGGGGGCGACGATGGTCTGGAACAGGCTCTCCATCTCCTCCGGGGTCTGCCGGAAGTCGTTGGCGACCCACCAGGTGAGTGCGGCCAGGTAGCTGGCGACGACGCTGTGGCCGAGCAGGTCGAGGGGAATCCGGACGGGGGCCTGCGATGCGGCGAAGGCTTCGAGTTCGGCTTGGACTATGTCGAGGAGCATGCGTTCGATCTCGGCGATGACTAGGCTCGCGCCGGGGTGGCCCAGCAGTGCTTTGAGCAGTGGCTGCTGGTCACCGACGTGGTGGAACATCCGCCGGCTGAAATGAAGCGGTCTGCGCCGATCCGGGGCGGGCGCGCCCGGAGCCGGCTCGATGATGGTCCGCAGCGCGGAGAGCGCCTCGTGCAGCAGGTCGGACTTGTCGGTGAAGTGGGCGTAGAACGTCGAGCGGCCGACGTCGGCCCGGTCGATCAGGTCCTGCACGGTGACCGCCTCGTAGCCCTTCTCGACCATGAGGGTGAGCAAGGCGTCGAGGAGCGCCGTCCGGGTACGACGCACCCGTCGATCGGTGATCGGGGTCATTGCGGCCCTCCAGTTCCTGAACGGTTGCGGCCCGGGTGTTCGGCACCGCACACCCTGCTCATGATTGTCGATTGACCTGCCCGTCAGATGAACGGTACATCTGTTAACGAACATGGAGTTCGACAACGAACATACTGTTTATAAGGAGGCAAGCCGTGCCACGTACCAACGCGGCGGTCCGCGGCGGTCCGCGGACCGTGTCGATCCGGGGCGTCAGCAAGGCCTACCGCCTGCCGGCCGGCACGTTCACCGCATTGCGCAGCGTCGACCTGGACGTGAGCGGCGGTGAGTTCGTCACCGTGGTCGGGCGATCCGGCAGTGGGAAGACCACGCTGCTCAATCTGCTGGCGGGCATCGATGAGCCGACCACCGGTGAGATCGTCATCGCCGGGGAACGAGTCGACCTCCTGCGCGGATCCCGGCTGGCCGCCTGGCGGGGGCGCGCGATCGGGTTGGTGTTTCAATTCTTCCAGCTGTTGCCCACCCTGACCGTGGCCGAAAATGTCATGCTGCCGATGGACTTCGGCAACACCCGGCCCCAGCGCGAGCGCCGGGGCCGGGCGCTGGAACTGCTGCACGAGGTGGGCATCGCCGAGCAGGCGGACAAGCTGCCCTCGGGACTGTCCGGAGGTCAGCAGCAGCGGGCCGCGATCGCCCGGGCGCTGGCCAACGACCCGCCTCTGCTGCTCGCCGACGAGCCGACCGGCAACCTCGACTCGGCGACCAGCGACCGCGTCCTGGAGATCTTCTCCAGCCTCGCCGCCGCGGGCCGCACCGTCGTGATGGTCACCCACGAGCGAGATGTGTCCCGGTACGCCACCCGCCAGGTCACCCTCCTCGACGGACAGGTGACCGAAGACCGTCCCGTCGTCGGCAGCACCGCGGCCGTCGCCACCACGGACCGGGCCGACCGGTGAGCAGGCTGCGGTGGCGCAAACTACTCCGCGACCTCTGGCTCTCCCGGACGCGGATGGTCTCGATGATCCTCGCGATCGCCATCAGCGTCGGCGCGGTGGCGGCCTTTCTCAGCGGCCGGGCGATCCTCGGCCGGGAAATCTCCAGCAACTACCTGGCTGGCAACCCGGCCTCCGCGACCCTGCACATACCCGGCGGTGTCAACGCCGACGACGTCCTGGTGGCCGCGGCCACCCCGGGCGTCACCGGCGCGGTGGCCCGCGGTTCGCTGCTGACCCGGGTCAAGGTCGGCGACGGCCCCTGGCAACCGCTGCTGCTGTTCATCAGCGCCCCCGATGACCCGCAGGAAATGAGCACCGTCGCGGTCGAAGACGGGGTCTGGCCGCCGCCGGGACAAGGGCTCTTCCTCGAACGCACCGCCCTGCCCTACCTCGGCGTACGGGTCGGGCAGACCGTCCAGGTGCGTGCCCCCGGGGGCCCTGAGGTCAGCATGACCGTGGCCGGATCAGCGCACGACCCAGGCGTCGCCCCTGCAGAGCAGGAGCGCACCGCATACGGGCAGACAACCACCGCGGCGCTATCCCTGCTCGGCCAACCCGACCGGCTCACCGAGCTGAAGATCACCGTCGGCGACGAGCATGGCCCCAGCGCCGACCCGGCCGCCATCACCACCGTCGCCCAGCAACTCGGCGCCACCCTGAGCACCGCCGCACGGCCCGTCACCGGCATCGACATACCGCCCCCGTTGCGTCACCCGCACTACGGGCAGATGACCACCGTCGGATACGTGCTGCTCGCCTTCGGGCTGGTGTCGCTGCTGCTCAGCTCCATCCTGGTGGCCACCATGCTCGGCGGCATGCTCACCGCCCAGATCCGCCAGATCGGAGCGATGAAGGCAGTCGGCGCACGAAACAGCCAACTGCTGTCGATGTACCTCATCCTGGCGGCACTGCTGGCAACCACCGCCACCGGCCTGGCCCTCTACCCGGGCCTGCTCCTCGGCCGGCTGTTCGCCCGGGTCGCCGGGTCGCTGCTCAACCTCGACATCACCTCCTCGGCGATACCGCCCTGGGTCATCGCCACCGTCCTGGCCACCGGCATCGGCGTTCCCCTCCTCGTCAGCCTGCCACCGCTGGTCCGCGGCACCCGACGCACCGTCCGGGAGGCGATCGACGACCACGGCGGCGACCCCGCCGGAACCGTCGGGCGGCTCGGCGTACGGCTCGGCCGGCTACCCGGACTGGGCCGCACCGAGACGATGGCGGTGCGCGGCATGCTCCGCCGCCCCGGACGCCTCGCGCTCACCGTCGGGCTGCTCGCCGTGGCCGGCGCGACCTTCATGACCGGTCTCAACGCGGCCGGCGGGTGGAACGCCCTCGCCGAGGCAGGCGTCAAGAACAGGCACTACGACCTTGAGATCCGCCTCGACGGCGACACCCCGACCGAGCCGCTCCTCGCGGCTGCCCGCACGGTTCCGGGGGTCCGCGGCGCCGAGGCCTGGGGGCGTCAGGCCACCGCCGTCACGATCCCCGACCGGATCGACGTGGCGCACGTCTACCCGGACGACGGCCACGGCAGCTTCACCATGATGGCCCCACCGGCCGACACACCCCTCATCAGCCTGCCGGTTCAGTCCGGCCGCTGGCTCCGCGACGACGACACCGACGCCGTGGTGCTCAACACCACCGTCGCCGCCCAACAGGCACCCGGCGTCGAGGTCGGCGACGGCCTGACGCTCACCGTCGATGGCCGTCCCACCCGCTGGCACGTGGTCGGCATCGTCTCCGACTTCGGCACCCAGGGCGCGGCCTACGTCACCGACCGGCAGTACGCGGCCGTCACCGGCAGACCCGCCGAAGCCGCCATGCTGCGGGTCGTCACCACCGCCCAGGACGCCGCCGCACGACAGGAGGTACTCACCCGGCTCGCCCAGACCTTGGACACCGGGGGCATCCGGGTCGAACAGGTCTTCACCACCGACGACCTGCGCTCCGCCCTGAACGGTCACGTGTTCGTCCTCATCGAAGCCCTGGTCGCGATCGCACTGGTGATCGCCCTGGTCGGGCTCCTCGGACTCGCCTCGGCGATGAGCACTTCCGTCACCGAACGCACCCGCGAATACGGGGTGATGCACGCCATCGGCGCGACCGCCGCCGCCATCCGCGGCATCGTCGTCACCGAAGGCATTCTGACCGGGATAGCCGGCCTGGCCATCGCCGTCATCGCGGCCCTACCCCTGACCTCCGTGTTCGGGACCTTCCTCGGCCAGACGGCCTTCCGCCAACCCCTGCCCGTCACCATCACCGCAGCACCGATGCTGCTGTGGACCGTGCTCACCCTCGCCGGCGCAGCAGCCGCCACCGCCGCCGCGGCACGCCGCGCCTCCGGACTGACCGTCCGCGAAGCACTCACCGTCAACTGACCCGACCCACACCATCACGAGGAGACAGAGTCATGTCCCGTAGCCGCCGCATCCTGCTCATCGTCCTCGCCGCCGTCCTCGTCCTGGCCACCATCCACGTCGCCGTCAACGGACTCCCCAGCCTCGACTCACTCAACCCGCACAGCCGCTGACGCCCCAACGACTGCCGGTCGAATCAAGACGCGGGCCGCTCAGCGCCCGATGCGCGCGGACGGCTCCGGCATCGGCGGGCGGCTGGCCGGCTCGCCGGAGATCAGCAGCTCGCGTCCGTCGGGCCGGGTCGGGGTGAGGGTCAGCTTGACCTTCTGGGTGTGGCCCCGGGCCGCCCCGGCCTCCACGTTGCCGGTCAGGACGTAGGCCTTGAACCCGGCCTTCGCCTTCACGTCCTTTCTCAGCTCCACCGCGAACTCCATCTCGATGGGCCCCACCGCGAAGGCAAGCGTGGTGCCGGCGGACCGCCGGGCGGCCTCCAGCAGTTCGTCACGCAGGGCGGCGACGGCGTCGGCGAGTTCGATGTCCACGGTTCTCCTTCATCGGTGGGGTGCGGTGGTGCGTTGGCGGGGGAGGGTCCAGGACCGCATGGAATCCAGCTTGGCGGCCAGCTCGGTGAAGCCGACCACGTTGATCTCCGGCCGGCCGTGGTGGCGCACCGAGATGGCCTGCTGGACCGTCCGGGCCTTCAGCAGGGTGGCCTTGCCCTCCTCGTACCGGTCGCACTGGGTGAGCGCCACCGCGAGGATGGTGAGCGACTTGCCCAGCCCCGGCTGGTGCACCGCGGGCCGGAGGCGCGCCAGGACCCGCCGGATGCGGACGGCCTCCTCGGCGGCGGCCAGACACTCGACGTCGCGGCCGTCGGCATGCAGGATGACGGCGAAATTGTTGAGGCAGGCGGCGAGCGCCGGCAGGTAGGCCTCCGGCCGCCTGCCCGCGAGCCCGCGCATCATCTCCAGCGCCTCGGTGGCGTGCCCGGCCGCGCCCGGGAGCCCGAGCACGTGGTGGAGATCGGCCAGGTTCTTCAGCGCCATCGCGAAGTCGGACCGCTGCGGCGCGGTGAGCACTCGCGCGACGTGACGGTACGCACCGACGGACAACCACGCCGCCGAGAGGGCCTCGACGGGCTGGCCGACACCCACCCGGCGCACCGCCAGGCTGTTCAGCACGCGGGCCAGATCGGACAGGTACGCGCCGGGCCGGTCCGTCGCGAGGCGATCGAAGATGCCGACGGCCACCTGGCCCGGGACCAGCGCCTCGTGCACCTGGCCCAGCGCGGCGAGCCGGTCGGCGAGGTCGTTGAGGGAGGCGGCGAGGTCGGCGAGGTGGGCGTCCGGCGCGTCGTCGGCCAGCCGCTGCCGGATGTCCACGGCCTCGTGGGCCGCGGCGAGCGCGTCCTCCAGCATGTCCAGCGCGGCCAACCGGACGGACATGTGGTGCAACGCCATGGCGAGATCGGGCAGGTGCGTGCCGGGCCGCTCGGCGGCGAGCCGGCGGTAGGTGTCGACGGCCTGCCGGGTGTGTGACAGCGCCTCCGTCAGGTGGCCGAGCGTGCCCAGCCAGCGGCCGAGGTTGTTGAGGAAGAGCGCGTACTCCGGCAGGTAGACGTCCGGCCGCCGGGCGGCGAGCCCACGGTAGATCTGGCCGGCCTCCTGCACGACCCGCAGGGCGTCGTCCAGGCGCCCGACGTCGGCGAGCCGTTCCGAGCGGCTGTTCAGCGCCGCCGCCAGGTCGGGAAGGTGGACCTCGGGCCGCTCGGCGGCGAGCCTGCGGTACGTGTCGACGGCCTCCTCGTTGCTCTCCAGCGCCTCGTCGAAGTGGCCCAACCGGGCGAGGCCGGACGACAGGCCGTCGAGGGCGTCGGCCAGTTCCGGCGACGCCGCCCGCGGTCGCGCCGCGGCCGTGAGCCGGCACGCGCCGACGATGCGCTGCTCGAGCTCCACCGCCCAGTCGGCCAGGCAGTGGCTCGACCGCGGCAGCGTCCGAGCCATCCGGAGCAGGCTGTCGAGGTCCGTGGCGGGGTCACGGCCGACCGTCCGCAGCGCCATGACGAACGGCGCGGGCGCCTCGACCCGGGTGGCGACGTGGATGGTGGCCAGGGCCAGGACGTCGCTACGCCGTACGCACAAAGCGGTGAGCGACTCCCGCAGCTGGACCGTGGTCGCGGCCCTGGAATAGACGGTCAGCGCCTGCTCGATCTCGCCGGGTGTCGCCGTGGCGACGAGCGGATCGACCAGGTACGGGTCGGCGGCCACCCGGCTGGCGACGAACCTCTCCAGCAGCCGGTCCGGCTGCAGTCCCGCCCACGGCCGGCCGTCGGACGGCGGGTAGAGCAGGGCGACCAGCCGGCGGACCGAGTCGCGCATGTCCCGGCCCGCCAGCGCGGGCATCGACTGCAGCAGCCGGTCGGCACTCGCCCGGTCGTCGGGCAGCACCAGCATCGCGCCCGCGAGGACATCCAGCAGCGTCTCCGGGCTCAGGTTCCGCAGGGCCTTGCTCTTGTCCGCAGCCCTGATCCAGTACCGGCGCTCGTGGGAGATCAGCCGATCCTCGACGCTCTGTCCCGCCGCGCGCGGCCGCCCGGCCGGCGAGGCCGCGTCGAGCAGGTCGGCCAGCGCGGTCATGTGCAGGGTCAGCGCCGACGCCGGGAGCCCCAGATCCTGAGCCCTGGCACGCACGTCGTACGTGACCCGTTTCCAGTCGCGGTCCTGCTGCCCGGGCAGCTGGGTGAGCTCCAGCGCCAGGTCGCTGACCGCGTCGACATAGGCGTCGACGCGGCCCGCCGGGTCGATCTCCAGCTCCGGCAGGTGCTCGACCGTGCTGGTGGCGAGCAACTCCTCGGCCTGGGCGTTCGCCGACCGCAGGGTGTCCCACCAGTCGCCGACCGCGCGGGCGAGCAACAGCATGCGGATGGGAGTGTCGTTGCTGAGCCGGGCGCACTCCCGCAGGGCCACCGCGGCCTGGTGGGTCAGCGTCTCCGCGTAGTCAACAATGATCAGCAGCGGCACGGTGACGGAGCCCAGCACCCTGAGGTCCTCCTCGGACACGCCGCCGGCCAGCCACAGAGTGGCCCACCGCCGGTCGGCCAGCCGACGTTCGAGCTCGTAGGCCACCCGGGTCTTGCCCTGACCGCCGGGCCCGTGCAGGACCATGGCGGAGCAGCGATTGCCCTCGCTCCAGGAGGCGAGGCGGTGCATCAGGTCGTGCCGGCTGCGGAAGCTGACCACGTGGTTGCGGGCGACCAGCAGAGACGCCGGCGTCTGGCCGCGAGCGGCCGGCTGCTCGGCCAGCGGGGCGAGCTCGACCGGCTCCAGGACGAACTCCGGGACGTCGTTCGTGGCCAGCAGCCAGCGCCACTCACGGTCGTCGAAAAGGACATAGACGGGTACGGCCACCAGGTGCGCGTGCCCGCCGCGTACCTGTTCGGCCGTGATCACCCCGGTGAGGAGGTCCCCGCAGAACATGGCCGCACCGGACATGCCGGCCCACGGGTCCGCGCCCAGCGGCGGGTGGGCGGTCAGGCTCAGCTCGTAGCGGTCCCCGGTGTAGCCGCTTCCGGGGTTCAGCGTGCCGGAGGGCTGCCAGGCCTCGGCCTGCAGCCAGCTTGGGAAGCCCCAGCTGACGCCGGGCGTGGACGGTTCGTTGGTGACCAGCCGACCCCAACGCACCGAACCGGCGCGCGGGCGCCACCGCTCATCGTCGATCTTGATGAGGGAGGCGTCGTCACGCCCGCCCGGCGAGCCGCGCCAGATGACCGTGCCGGTGCGGGGCTGCCCGTCGCTCAGCGCGGTGACGGTGACGGGTTCGCCGACGCGCGGTGTGCCGTGCGCGGAGGTCAACACGAGGCGGGGCCCGATGACATAGCCCGAGCAGTCACCTGCCGGCGACGTCACGGCGAGAACCCGGTCGGCATCCATGGTCGACCTCATTCCGGCCGGAGAACCTTGCCTGGGCCGGAGTGCGCGGATGGAGGGCCGACCGGCAGCCCGAGCATAGAATGGCGTGACAATCAGTGGCCAACGTGGAGCTTCGTCAGGCCGATCGGCAGCTTGCTGCCCCAATTCATGATCAGCGTCCTGCGGCCCTGATGACGGCCTATTCGTGCCATTCTGTCGCGGGCCCGGAACGGCTCACCCGGGCCCGAACCCAGCGGCACGTAGTGGTCACGGAAGGTAATTGATGGTGGGGTTCATCGCTCGAACGACGATGCGGGCCGGTGACTCCGAGGCTCGGTCAATGCGTATGGCAAGGTGCCCGGTCGGATCAGTCCTCGCGGGCGATGTCGATGCGGAGGGCGACCGGGATGCCGTCGGCGTCGACGTCGAGATGGACGGGGAAGAAGCCGTCACCGACGGAGGTCATCGCCATCAGGATGTCCGCGCCGCCGACCTGGATCACGCCGGCCTCCTGGGCGGAGGCCCTGACCAGGCCCATCACCTGCCAGTGATGCGAGTGCGGCCGGAAGTCGAACGCGAATTTCGGCCCGCCGGGTTCGTTGCGCCGCGTCTCGATCGCCAGTCCTCGCTGGTATGCCTCCTTGACCGGCAGGTCCACCCACCCGTACTGAGAGTCGACGGAATCGCCGAGCCGGGGCGCGCCGAACTCGGCGGCGACCTGCTCCTGGTCGCGACCCCAGAAGACCAGGTCGGCCAGCCCGTCCAACGGCCTGATGTGCTCCCACGAGTTCAGCGCGTCCGCGTCGGCGAAGACGAACCGCGCCTGGTCGATCCCGAGTTGCCAGAACACCCACGAGTCGGCCACCGGCGCGTCACCGAACGCGATCCGCATGGATCGCCAGCCGTTCTCGCCGGGTGCGGCGGTGACCGGCAGGGCCCGATCGGCCGGCACCTCGATCGACAGCACCGGAACGCCCATGACGATGAATCCCGGCTCCCGGGCCGCGACCGCGTGCCGGACCCGCTCCCGATGCGGGACCTGCTGCTCGAACGCGCGCAGGCTCGCGTCGTGCCCATGCTCCAGGCAGTGTTCCTCGAACGTCGCGGTGAACTCCGCGACGACGTGGGCGGGAATGTCGTACAGCCGGGTGCCGGTCTGCCGGTCGAAGGATTCCCCGGCGGCCTCGGCGTCGGATCCCACGATCGCGAAGTCGGTTGCCGGGCGCTCCTCGTCGTCCGGCACCCGGTCGCCGGACCACCTTTCAAGGTAGCCGCCGTCCATGATCACCAGCTGCCCGGACGGGCACGTCACCTCGCCGAGCACCACTTCGATCATCATGATCATGAAGTTTAGGGCCAGCAATGCCGATGGGGGGCGTCTCTACAATCCGGCCGGCGGAACTGGGCTTGGTGACCGGATCCTTCGAAGGAGGTGGTAAACATGTCGGATCGTCTGGGTAGGCTCCTTTGTGGGGCCGCGCTCGCCGTTATTTTCGGGGCGTGGTTCGGGTCGGTTGCCGCCGCGATCTCCTGGCAGGTGAGCACGCCTGCCCTTCCAGATCGGGCGTGGGGCCGAGACTTCGCTTCCGATCTCTTCCCGGAAGCACGGGACGTGGAGATCGATCTCATTCCGGAGGTTGCTCAATACGAAGACGTCGATGTCCAGAAGGGGAGCTTCGGATTCCTTTTCCTCGGCGGTGACGACTATTTTTCCGGGCAGTTGATCATCACGGCTCAGGTGGATTCACCTCGTGATTTCATCGCGAACGTCGATCCTGCTCTGCAAAAATGGGGGTCATCCTAGGAGCGGTGCTTTCGGCGCCGCCGGCGATCGTCGCATCCGCTACCGTCGTGGTGCAGGTGTTCGCGGCGGACGATATGTACCCGTTCACCCCCTGGGACGTGTACATGTACGCCATCTTCCGTCCGCTGGCGGTTCTCGGCCTTGGAGCGCTCTGTGTTTCAGCAGCGCTGTTCATGAGAAGAGAGCGCGGGCCGGACCGGACGGCGCCCGGCGATTCGGTCGCCACCAACTGACAAGCGCCGCCACTCCGTGCGGCCGGGAGGCATTGAGCTATTCCGCGCAACGTAGCGATCACTCGGGGTGATCGGATTTGCGGCGAAAGTTGGGTGTCGGAAGTCGTTTTTGGACGGTCGGGGTTGGCGTGGGGCGGTCGTGTCGGGGTTCCGGGGG
>Ga0307515_10000217_pt1 | contig 142129 bp, 145 predicted proteins | sample 17_EM_MG_FD_194513 | JGI IMG/M metagenome (GOLD analysis project Ga0307515, IMG submission 194513) | Populus trichocarpa ectomycorrhiza microbial communities from riparian zone in the Pacific Northwest, United States - 17_EM | ecosystem: Host-associated > Plants > Roots > Unclassified... | reverse complement strand
GCGGCGGACATCACGGTCGACACCGCCACCAAATATCAGACGATCGATGGGTTCGGGGCGGCGGTTTCGATCTGGGGTAGCGCTTGGTCGACGGCCGAGACGCAGACACTGGTCGGGCTGGGCGCCAACCAATTCGGTCTGTCGATCGTGCGTACCGGTGTCTCGCCGGTCTCCAGCGAGTGGCCGACGCAGGTGAGCGCCTTGAAAACGGCGAAGTCGTCCGGGTCGGGTGTGAAGATCCTTTGCGACGCCGTGGACGGCGCCAGCGGCGTGGAAGGACAACAACAGCCGGATCAACGGCGGCAAGTTGCTGACCGACTACTACGCGAACCATTTGAACAGCTACGTCCAGTACATGCGTAACCGGGGCGTCACCATTGATGTCACCTCGGTGCAGAACGAGCCGGACTGGCACCCCGCCTACGACTCGATGGACTGGAGCGGCACCGAGCTGGCCAACTTCGTCCGTGACGGACAGGCCACCGTCAGCGTCCCCGCACGCAGCATCTCCACGCTGGTGTTCACCCTCTGAAGTTACCGAATCGATGGGACTGCTCGGCGTCGAGAAGAACCCACCATCTCGAAGGCGTGCTGGCGGAGTGCGTTCCGGGACGCCGGAGCTAGCTGCCGGGCTGCGCCCCGCCCTCTTATACAGGAGTGAAATCGTGTCGATCGAACGACTCTCGCGACGCACCTTCCTCACCGCAGCCGGTGTCGCGGCAGGCGCGGCCACGCTGCCCAGCTTCGCCAGCCGGGCGTCCGCCGCCACGCTGCAGACCAACCTGAGCAACTTGGTCGATATGCGGTTCGGGATGTTCAACCATTTCAACATGGGTACCTTCACCAATGAGGAATGGGCTACTCCCAACCAGAGCCCGACCCTGTTCGCCCCCACCACGGTTGACTGTGCCCAGTGGGCGGCCGCGGCAGCTGCGGCCAAGATGAGCTACGGCGTCCTGACGACCAAGCACCACGACGGGTTCTGCCTGTGGCCAACCGCGTACAACTCCTACAACGTCGCCCACAGCAGCTACCCGCACGACATCGTCGCGCAGTACGTCACCGCGTTCCGGGCACGCGGCCTGAAAGTCGGACTCTACTTCTCCATCTGGGACCGCAGCTACAACGTGCAGGCATACGACACCCGCCACGGCGTGGCCGCAGACCAGACGATCCGGCCGAGCGACGTCACCTACATCCTGAATCAGCTCACCGAACTGCTGAGCAACTACGGCAAGATCGACATATTGGTCACGGACGGCTACACCTGGCAGATGGGTCAGCAGGCCGTCTCGTACCAGCGGATCCGGGAACACGTCAAGGCCCTTCAGCCCGATCTCCTCATGATTGACATCGGTGGCCTGTCGGTGCCGTTCCTCAGTGACGCGATCTTCTTCGAGGAGCCCTTGAGCATCACGGCGCCGGCTGGCAACACGTATGCGGCGATGCAGGGACAGACGATCAGTAGCGGCTGGTTCTGGCACCCGTCCACGCCGACCACCGAGCCGCGGAGCCAGTCCTCGATCCTGTTGCACCTGGCCGACCTGGAGCCGAAATACACCTCCTTCATCCTCAACTGCCCGCCCAACCGCAACGGCGTCCTCGATACCAACATCGTCAACCGGCTCGCGGCCGTCGGCGCGGCCTGGAGCCCGAACACCTCCCGGGCGGCCCTGCCCACACAGCAGCGCCGCTGCGAACATCCGGTCACCCCGGTCAACGCCTATGCCACCGGATCCCACGCCGGCGAAGGCCCACTCAACGCCCTCGACGGGCTCAGCGACAAGGGCTTCGAGACCTGCTGGTCCTCCTATGGCCTGTCTCTGCCCCAGACGATCACCATCGACCTCGGCGGCGTCTGGTCCAACATCTCCACCCTCGAATACCTGCCCAAGCAGTGGAACCGCAGCAACACCACCGACGGCGACATCACCTCATACACCATCTCCGCCAGCACCGACGGCGTCACTTTCACCCAGGTCGCTACCGGCACCTGGACCGCCGACCGCACCACCAAACTCGCCGAATGGACCGCCCGCAACGCCGGCTACGTCCGCATCCGGGTGAACGCCGGCAGCGGCAGCTACGCCAACGTCGGCGGCCTGCGCATCGGCGGCCGGGCAAGCAAGCCGGCAATCGTCTCCACCGCCTTTCCCGGCAACGCGACCGTCTATCGCATGATCAACCGCAACAGCGGCAAAGTCGCCGAGGTATCGAACATGGGCACGGCCGACGGCAGCAACATCCAACAATCGGCCTGGCTCAACAACGGCGGCCAAAAGTGGACCCTCATCTCCACCGGCGACGGCTACTACAAGATCCGCAACGTCAACAGCGGCAAGCTCATGGAAACCGCTGGGCTCTCCCGGGCAAACGACGGAAACGTCGCCATCTGGTCCGACGCCGGCGCCCCCCAACAACACTGGGCCATCACCCCGCTCGGCAACGGCTACTACCTTCTCACCAACCGCCTCAGCGGCCTGGCACTCAACGTCGACGGTGCCTCCGCCAGCGACGGCGCCAACATCAACCAATACACGTACGCCGGCGCCACCCAGCAACAGTGGCAAATCGTCACCCTGTAACCACGACCACCAGCTCCGCCAAAATGAGTCGAACGAGAGGCTGAAGTCGGGCGCTCGCGGAGGACGACCCGGACCGGATGCCGAGGAAGCTGTCGACACCGTAGGCGAGGACCCTTGACGTAGCCCTTGTCGTTGGGCACCACCAGGCGACCCTTGTGGCCACCCCTCGGCCGCCGCGTAGATCGACGACCTGCCGCGATACACCCAGTACGAGGACGCCGCGTTCTCGATTCCGGATCACCACCGCAAACGGACCCACCTACGATTGTCCACGTACTCTTCCGGCAGCTCCACTCCCAACAAGGTCGCCTGCTGCCGCAGCGCGCCCGAGGTCGCCGCATGACGCACGTTCCGCAGTTGCTTGGCCGTCAGCCCGTACCGCGCGCGAGCGTCGTCATTGTTGAGCGGACCCAACGCCGACTCCCCTTCGGAACGCATCCGCACCCAAAGAGCCGCCCATTCCGCGATCGTTACGGCCGTCGTCGGCACACCCGCATTCGTACCTATTCACCGGGGTCGGGTGAACTTCCAAGCTGTGGCGTGACGGCGGTGTCTTCAGGGCGCGTTCGTCGTTGCATGGGTCATGGCCGTCGATCCGTTGCTGTGTTCGCGTGAGGAACTGCTTGTTCTTCTCGCGGGTCAGACGGTGCTGATCGAAGGGCTTGAGGCGCAGGTCCAGGCCTTGCAGGCCCTGGTGGTGGAGTTGCGGCGCCGGTTGGACACGGATTCGTCGAACTCGTCACGTCCACCGTCGTCGGACAGCCCGTTCAAGCGGCCACCGCCGAAGACTTCCGGCATGCCCGGCGGTGAGGGCCTGGCCCGTCAGCGGGGTAAACAGCGTGGCGCGCAGGGTAAGAACCGCCGTCAGGTCGACAACCCCGACGAGAAGATCCGTGTCGAGCCGGGCGCGTGCACAGGTTGCGGCGCAGGTCTGGCCGACGCCGTACTGTTGCGGATCTTGCGGCGGCAGGTGTTCGAGGCGTCGCCTCCACCGCCGCCACGGGTGATCCAGTACGACGTGGCCGAACGCCGGTGCTCGTGTTGTGGGCAGGTCAACCAGGGACAGGCCCCGGCGTTCGTGACCGGTCGGGTGCAGTGGGGACCTTCAGTGTCGGCCCGTGCGGTCCTCGCGACGATCGCCCATCATCTGCCCTACGTCCGGGCCGCGTCCCTGCTGGGCACCCTGTCCGGGTTGTCGGTGTCGACCGGGTTCCTGGTCAACGCCCGCCGCCGCGCCGCGGTCCTGTTGGACCCGTTCATGGCCCGGGTCCGTGAGCTGCTGCACCGGGTGGGGTTGTTGCACGTCGATGAGACCACCGCCCGTGTCGACGGCGGGCGCACGTATCTGCATGTGGCCTGCAACGAGCGTTTCACGGCGATGCACACTGGCGGACGAACCAACGACGACATCGACGCCGGGGGGATCCTGCCCGACTACGCCGGGGTCATCGTCCGGGACGGATACGCCGGCTACCAGCATTTCGTCAAAGCGGTCCACGCCTGGTGCGGCGCGCACTCGCTGCGGGATTTGAAGGGGTTACACGACGCGGACCCGGCCGGGCAGCCCGGCGCGCAGATGATGGCCACCACCCTGGTCATGGCGTTACGCGAGACCCGTTCCGCGCACACCGCCAGCGTCGAGGCCCTGCCTGCCGACCGACTGGCGCTGCTGCGCTCGGCCTACGCCGGGGCGATCGCGGTGATGCGCGAGGACAACCGGCCGGCCACCACACCGTTGCAGGAACGCGGGTGGAGCCTGGCCAACCGGTTCGACACCCACCGCGACATGATCCTCGCATTCCTGCATGACCTGTCGATACCCTTCACGAACAACGCCGCCGAGCGTGAGATCCGACCGGTCAAGGTCAAACAACGCGCCGCAGGATGCTGGCGCACCCTCGACGGCCTGGCCGACTTCGCGATCATCTGGTCATATCTGTCGACCGCCGCGAAACACGGCCTCGATCACCTCGACGTCCTGGTCGAACTATTCACCACCGGACCGTGGCTACCACCCGACCCGACCCCCGGCTGACCGGGCAACTCCACCAACACCACCTACCACCACCAGCCCCCGAACACCGGCTGGCCCATCAACATGCAATCCCACCAGCGCGGGAAGCCAACCGCGAGTCACGCTCTCGTCCCCGGTGAATAGCTACCCGCATTCCAGCAACCCGCGGCTCATCACCCTCCGCCTTTCCCGGCTTCCACTGCGCGCGCGGCGTGGGCGCCGTCGACCGAGCCGCGACAGCCGACGGCAGCGCCAGCGCCTCGACCAGCCCGGCCTGAGCGCTCGACAGCGGCTCGGAAACGCCAATCCTCCCGATCACCTCGCCAGCCCCGGACGTTGCGTCAGCGACCGCCTCAGAACTCGCCTTGGCCACCTGCAGTTCTTCATGCCGCCGCGGCGCAGCCAGAGCCCCCTGGTGCCGGCTGACGATCTTCGCATCCCGGGCAGCCCGCTTGAGCACCCGAACCCGGTCGAGGTTGGCGATCGCGTTCAGGACCGTGGCCGGTGTTCCTTCGGCCGGCGGGTAGTTGCGCCAGGCGACAGCGGCGCAGAAGGTGTTCGTCGGCCAGGTGAGCCAGCGCACCCCGAACCTCGGGTTGCTGCGCCGGACATATGCCCCGCCTTCCTCGAACTGCGCCAGGAACTCGTGCAGCATCACCATGCCGAACAAGCTCAACAACGCCACATAGCCGCCCGCGATGACGTTGTGCCCGCTGTGGCTGTACTCATAGGCGAAATTCACCGTCGCCGACGCGATCGCGGCGCCGCATACCACCCGGTAGCAGCGGTCCGGCGCTTTCCTCAAACGCACCGCACGGAAGGCCAGGAACGCGAACGTCACGCTGACCCCATCGAGCGTTCCCGGGACCAGGTACTCCCAGCCGCCGTGCCAGCCGAGCACGCTACGACCGAAGGCGATCAGGCCGTGGAGGGAGCCGGCCAGCGCCGGTGGTTGAATGCATGATTGACCTCCGTCTTGGAGGCCCCGAAGCGGCGCCGCTCCCCCCACCCACCTTGTTGGGGAATTTGTTGGGGAACGACGCCGGACCTACCCGTACGAGGCCGGACCGAGCCGGATGCGCTCACAACGCAGCCGCAGCTCAGAGGCCCATTTCAGGGCTGAGACCGATCGAGCCGGGCGACCGGAGCGGTTCTTCCAAACTGACTACGCGAGTTCGATTCTCGTCGCCCGCTCCAAGCGTTCCGGCCCAGGTCAGAGGATGTTTCCTCGCACCTGGGCCGGTCTCGTTTCCGGACGTTTTGGATCTTGTGGGCCATTGGCGCGCCACTAGCTCACGCGGCTGGCCGCTCGGCCTTCTTTCTTCCTGCCGGCCTTCTTGCCCCGCTTCGTGCCGGAGTGTTTGGCGATCCTGCGATCCATCGCCGAGGCGATCCCGCTCACCGGTCGCGTGCTGATAGATCAGCGCGGCGCGTCCGGGGTCGTCGTCGACGAACGCGGCCAGGTGCGGCCCGCCGTAGGTCGCTCAGGAGTGTGACAGCGGTCATAGCCCCTGTTCCGGCCAGCGTCGGCATCCGCCGAGAATCACTCACGTTGGCGCTGGCCGCCACGGCGAGCCGCGCCGCGAGGTGCCGCGGGTCGAGCGGGGCCGGATCATCAGACCCGTCGACTCGCCCGTCGGCTGGAAGAACCGGAACGGAAGATTCCCGTTGCGCAGCAGGCGCACGGCTGATCGCGCCCGGCTCGACGAAGCATTCAGCCGGGCGCGATCAGGCCGGCTATGCCACGAAGCGGGAACGGCGGCGGCGTCCGATCAGGTAGCCGGCGCCGCCGATAAGCAGGAGCGCACCGCCGACGCCGGCCACAGTCCCGGTGTCGGCACCGGTCAGGGGCAGCCCACCACCCTCGCCGTCGGGGGTGTCCGTGCTGGCGGAGGAGGTAGGAACAGGTTCGGCGGTCGTCTTGGCGCTGGGCGTGGCGGTCGGTGTCGGTGTCGGTGTGGGCTGAGACGCGCAGTCAAGCTCACGTGCGGCGTACAGACCCTCGTTCAGGTAAGCCAGGGAAGCATCGATGGTCCCGTTGTCGAGCACCTTCTGCGCGGCCGCCTGCACGTTGGCGCCGGCGCCGGTCAGCGTTCGGACAACCGAGATCCGCAGATCTGTCGTCCAAGCGGTCTGCATGCCCTTCTTGAGGAAGGCCCGCAGGTCATCCGCGGTGCCTTCCAGACGCTCCTGCATCGCGCCAGGTAGGACGGGCAACGAGTCGGCCTTTGCCGCAGCCAGGATCTGGTTGGCAACAACCTGGATCTCCACATCGGTGGCGGTGTCCAGGTCGATGGTGACCAGTTCGCGGATGTCCTTGAAGAGCTTGCGCTCGACCGTTTGGCAGGCCGCGTCGAGCCCGGGCGTTTCGGCTTGTGCCGCTGCTGGTGCCGCGGGGACCAGTAGGACCAGCGCCATCAGGACGCCGGCCGAAATCTTTCGCCGCATGTAGGTCTTCCTCCCCGTTGAAGGCCAAAGCCTGGGGATACTACCGTCGATGGGCGGATAGGCAAGACGGCGGATTTCGTCAATGCGGCAGGGTGGGCCCCGCGACTCGCGCGGACCGCGCCGCCACAAGATCAGGGCCGCGGCCCCGAGCAGAGGCGCGGCCCCGAGCAGAGCTGTGGGCGGGATCAACTGGCGACCGACGATCTTGAAACGGGAGCGAGAGCTACATGTAGCTCGAACACTCCTGCCTAGGCCGCGGGGACAGGTCATTGCACATTGCCAGAGTGAAACGGTCCCGGACCTCGCGGTAGTGCTGGAGCGGGAATGCTTTGCCTGCCGCCTCGGCGTCGTCGTCGTCCTTAGGTATCTGCTTCAACTCCAGGAGGATCTTGAGTTCCTTGGCCTCCTTGAGAGTTCGGTCGGTCGCATATACCCGAAGTATCTCGAAGGCTCCATTCAACAATCTTTGGCTCTCGCGTGCGGCACTGATCTGCTTCGTGCAAGACCTACTCGCTTCGGGCCGGTCACTGATGCAACCTTGCAGATCGGCGAAGGCATTGTCGACCTTGTTGGCGGCGTGAAAGAAGTTGGTGTAGGCGGCGACTCTCTCCTTCCTCGCAGTCTCCTTGTTCGCTTCATCGAGCTGCATCTTGATGCAAAAGAAGGCGGCTAGTCCAGTAATTCCACCGCCAACAACAACCCCGATCAAGCTGATGATGCCCGCGATGTAAATATTCCGAAACTCATTCTTGCCACTTTGGCTATCTGCACTGGTCATGACGCTCACATTGATGGCCCGGTAGTACGCCTGAATGGTGGTCGACTGCCAAGATATCAAACGCGTGGCCGCAGGAGTCGGTCCGGCGCGGCTATTCACCGGGTGCGGTGAACTTTCCGAGCCGTGGCGTTGCGGCGGTGTCTATCGGACGCGTTCGTCGTTGCCTGCCCGGCGTAGGCATCCCACAGGTCGCAGTCGACGTCTTCGACGCTTCTCACAAACGTCTGGCCGTAATCGACGTGCACCTCGGCATCGACAAGCACCTTCATTGACTCCACCTCCAGCTCGTACCGCTCAGCCTTTGATCTTGCGGTCAGCACTGACCACGGGCCGGGCCGGGGGTGGGTTCAAACTGTGCAGGTCATCGTCGTGGATTACGTCCTCCGCGTCGGGCGCGCGTAGCTGCACGCGAACGGCTCGATAGAACTCCTGCAAGGCATCGTTGAGCCGGGGGACCGGCGCCTTGGCGAATTCGCCCTTGCGCGGATCGTGGCCGTCGACCTCAAGCACCCGGACCGAATAAGCGTGCATGAGCACCTCGCGCGCCGCTCTTTGGACTCTCCTACTGCCTACCAGGCGCAACTGCTCGGCAGAGACGCGCAACCTCTCCTGGGCGCCATCCAACTGCTTCAGCGAGGCATCCTGATCCTTGCTCCGCTGGAAGGATTCCGCGTGGTGCCGGAGGCTCCGCGCCGCTTCGGCCAGGTCGCTGCTGCGTTCCAATAGCGCGGCGTCCCAGCGGGCCTGGATGTCCGCGCTCATCTTTGCCCGGTTGACCCGCGCTGCGGCCAACCCGGCAAGCAACGCCCCACCAGTGCTCCGAGAAAGGCAATCGCCGGCCCGATCCACTGCTGCTGCATCACGCGAACCTATCGGCCTGGCCAGGCCTGCCACCGGCTGCCCGAGCGCGGGAGGCTAGATCGAGCCGCCGTCGAGGCCGGTGTCGCGCTTGCTCGGGGTCTCGATCAGGGGGTGACCGTGGGCGGTCGGTTCCGTCGCCTGCCGTCGGCCGCGGTCGCGGCGGTGCACGAAGATCGCCAGCCCGGCGATCGTCACGGCCAGCACCACCAGCAGCGTCCAGAACGAGGTCATGGCGCCCACGGTAGCGAAGTGAGGCTCGCCGGCCCGCCCGCGCGGACCGGCGTCCCTCGGGCTAGCGGCCGCTCAGCGCCGTACCCGTTTCCAGCACCGACTTCAGGTCGCTGAGCACCCAGGCCCAGCCACCGCCGCCGGCCTCGTCGAGCGGCGAGCCGGCCACCATCGTGGCCGTGGCCGGGGCGCCGGCCAGCTCGTGGGTGACGGTCACGCGGCAGACGCCGGGCTGCGACTTGAGCTCCTCGATGAGGTAGGTCAGCGTCGTGTACGGCTCCGCCGCGGTCGTCGGGTCCATCAGCATCCGCCAGGTCTGCACCAGCAGGCGCGGCGGGTCGCACTCCACGACCTCGCCGCCGACGACCTGGTCGGGGATCGGGAAGCCGTTCTGCGCGCCGAACTCGCGCATCTCGTCGGTGGCGGCCGAGTGGTAGGCGCCGCCCGGCTTCAGGTCGTAGTAGGACGGGGCGGCGTAGCCGTATTTCACGGTCCATTCCGGGTCGGTGATCGCGGTCCAGATCCGTTCCGGCGTGGTCTTGATCCAGACGCGGTAGACCTGGGTGGTCGCGGCGGTCGTCTCGGTGGTCGTCTCGGTGGTCGTCTCGGTGGTCATGTCTCGTCCTCCAGCGCGTTCTTGAGATCGATGAGCGCCGTCACGTGACGCTCTGTGTACTTGTCGATCCAGCGGTCGTGGATCAGCCGGATCGGCACGGGGTTGAGGAAGTGCAATTTCTCCCGGCCCGCCCGGCGGACCACCACGAGCCCGGCCTCCTCGAGCACCTTGAGGTGCTTGGACACGCCGAAGCGGGTCATCTCCACCTCGGACTCGAGCTCGGTGAGCGTGCGGCCCTCGCGAGTGAAGAGCAGGTCGAGCAGGAAGCGACGGGTCGGGTCGGCGAGTGCCTTGAACACCCGGTCGTCGTCCTCGTTCATGACACAAAGTTATGTGACCAATAGGTCACATGTCAAACCCGAAAAAACCCGCCCGGCAGGCGGCCGGGCGGGGTCGGCGAGCGGTCAGCGGCGGCGGACCAGGCGGCGCAGCTGGATGATCCGGACCGAGGCGACGGCCATCGCGACGAACGCGCCGCACACCCCGGCGATGAGCATCGCCAGCGCCAACGAGATCTGGCCGTCGAGCCAGAGGAAGCTCAGGCGCACGTTGCCGGTGTTCTGGGCGACGAAGACGATCAGCAGGATCAGCGCGAGGGCGCCGGCCCACACCCCGAACCAGATCGCACTGGTACGGGTCCGCGGAACCCGCACCGACTCCCGGCGTGGCGGCGCCTCGCCCGCACCTTCAAGGCCCGCGAGCGTCCCGGCGAGCTCCGGCGGGAGCGGGGGCGGCACGTCCTCGGCGGGGGTGAGCGGACGGTTCTCGGATGGGTACGCCATAGCTCTCAGTCTTGCCCATCATCGCGCTCTGTTAACCCTGTTCACGGGCGTTGCCAGAATTAAGCCAGAACTAATAGACCGTCATCGAACAATGAGGCTACCGTCTGCGCCGGACCGCCCGCCTCCACACGAATCGGATTATTATGCGCAGACCCGTCCTCATCGGCGCCGGCATGGCCGTCGTCACCGTCGCCGCCGGGATCGCCGTCGCCGCCAGCGCCAGCGCCGGAACCACGACGTACGAGGCCGAAGCCTCCGCCAACACCTTCGCCGGGGGTGCGCGCAGCGTCGACTGCGGTCGCTGCTCGGGCGGCAGCCGGGTCACCGGCATCGGCGGCCCGGGCGTCCTCACCATCACCGGCGTCATGGCCGAGAAGGACGGGCCGACCCGGCTGGCGGTGACGTACACCGCCGAGCGCAACCGGACCGCACAGATCAGCGTGAACGGCGGGGTGCCCATCGCGGTCCTCTTCCCCGGCACCCGCGGCACGTCCCGGCCGGGCACCCTGCGGATCACCGCGACGTTGCGGGCCGGCGAGAACAACCTGGCCTTCGCCAACCCGGTCGGCGCCGCCCCAGACGTCGACAAGGTGGTCATCACCACCGACGGCACGCCACCCACCTCGGCGCCGACCGCGACGGCCTCCGGTGTCCCCGGCGCGACCGCCACGGTCACCCCCGGCGAGTCGGCGACGCCGACCCCGCCCGCATCGCCGCCGGTCTCCGACAGCCCGGCGCCGACCAGCCCGACCCCCAGCGGTACGGCGCCCAGCACCGTTCCGGCCACGACGGAGCCGACGGCCCCGGCCACGACACCGGCCAGCCCGTCCGCGCCCGCGCCGACCAGCCCGGCACCGACGCCGACCCCGACCAGCGCGCCAACCGGCAATACGGCGTTGGAGGCCGAGGTCGTGACGATCGTCAACACCGAGCGGGCGAAGGCCGGCTGCGCGGCGCTGACCACCGACGACCGGCTCATCGCGGCGGCGCGCGGGCATTCCGCGGACATGGCGGCCCGTGGCTACTTCAGCCACACCACGCCGGAGGGGATCGAATTCTCCACCCGGATCACCAGCGCGGGCTACCGCTGGTCCAGCGCCGGCGAGAACATCGCCAAGGGGCAGCGCACCGCCGCCGAGGTCATGACGAGCTGGATGAACAGCGCCGGGCACAAAGCGAACATCCTGAACTGCGGCTTCAAGAACCTCGGCGTCGGCGTCGCTGCCGACGCGCAGGGCTCACTGGTCTGGACCCAGGACTTCGCCAGCCCGCTCTGACCGGGAGCCGCCGGCCGCGAACGCGCGGCCGGCGGTCAAGCCGCACCGGGGCGGCCGTCGCCGTCAGCGGAACAGGTCGACAGTCCAGTTGAAGGCCGTCATCACCCATTCCGTCTGGCGCAGGTGGGCGACGCCCACGCCGACCAGGAAGATCCCCGCGACGATGTGCGAGCCGCGGGCGGTGCGGCGCACGCGGCCGAACTGCCGTTCCAGCACCAGCCGGCCGACCAGCCGGGACAGCGCGAACAGGCCCGCCGCCACCAGCAGCGACACGACGAAGACCACGACCGGCGTGGTCAGGTCGCCGTCGGACGAGATCGCCCAGATCCCCCAGCAGACGAACGCGAACAACAGACCCGCGAAGCTCCACTCACCACCGAGCCGCAACTGGCCCACGTGCCAGCCGAGCGAGTGGCGTTCCTGCGGCGCGTCGGCGCCCGGCCAGCCCGTGCCGGTCGGCTCGTGCTCCGCCGCGAACTGCTGGGTCCGCGGACGCGGATTCACCGCCGCGCGGCCGCTGGAGAACGGCGACGGCGCGGGTGGCGGCTGTGCCGGCTGGCCCGGCGGCGCCGAGGCCGGCCGCGGTGGCACCGAGGCCGTCGGTGGGTCGGCCCAGGGATCCTGCGGCGGCATGTCGAGCGTCCGCTCGGACCACTGCGGTTGCTCTGGCATCGTGTCCCTCCCCCGGTACGGCCGGTTGCCGCCCTACAACGAGAGTAACGAGCCAACAAATAGGTCGCCGTTGCGCGGCCGGTCCGTTACACAATCAGCATGGACGACTCCGGGATCATCATCAGAACGGGCGACGCGGACGACTGGCCGGCCGTCTTCGATCTGCTCAGCTTCGCCTTCCACGAGCAGGTCACACCGGAGGCCCGCGACGTCGAGGGTTCGGTCGTCGAGCCCGAGCGCACGCTGGTGGTCCAGGACGGCGACGCCATCGTGGGGCACACCGCGGCGTACACCCGGGAGCTGACCGTGCCCGGCGCGATCGTGCCGGCCGCGCACGTCACGCTGGTCAGCGTCGCGCCGACGCACAAGCGCCGCGGGCTACTCACCCGGATGATGCACCGCCAGCTGCGGGACATCGCGGCCGCGGGCCGCGAGCCGATCGCGGTCCTCTGGGCCAGCGAAACCAAGATCTATCCGCGCTTCGGCTACGGACCGGCGGCGCAGCGTCTGCGCATGGACATCATGATGCGAGAGGTACGGCCGCCGGCTGGGCTGGCGCCGGGCTCCGCCGACCGGCTGCGCCTGGTCGAGCCCAAGGACGCGATCGCCGAGCTGGCCAAGGTCTACGAACAGGTACGGCCCGAGCGCACCGGCTGGTCGAGCCGCGACGACCGCTGGTGGCGGTTCGTGCTGGCCGACATCGAATCGCAGCGCGAGGGTGCGACCAGCCTGCACGGTGTGGTGTACGACACTCCCGACGGCCCAACGGGGTACGCACTCTGGCGCGTCAAGAGCCGCTGGGACCAGCACGGGCCGAACTCCGAGGTGCAGGTCCGCGAGGTGGTGGCCGACGATCCGGTCGCGTACGCCGCCCTTTGGAACTTCCTGCTCACCATCGACCTGGCCCGCTCGGTGGTGGTCACCTTCGCCGCCGTGGACGAGCCGCTGCAGTATCTGATCGACGAGCCGCGCCGGCTCGGCAGCGCCCTGGCCGACGGCCTCTGGATCCGCATCACCGACCTGCCGAAGGCACTTGCGGCCCGGTCGTACGCGGCCCCGGTCGACGTCGTGCTGGACGTCACCGACCCGCTGCTGGAGCAGAACACCGGCCGCTGGCGCCTCACCGCCGGCCCGGACGGCGAGGCCACCTGTACGCCCACGACCGACCCCGCCGACCTGGTCTGCACGGTGCTGGAGCTCGGCTCGGCCTACCTGGGTGCGACATCGCTCGCCGCGCTGGCCGCCGCCGGAACGGTCCGCGAACTGACGCCTGGCACGCTGCGGCGGGCGTCCGTCGCGTTCGGCTGGCATCGGATGCCGAATCCCACCGAGGTGTTCTGAGTGGGCCGGGCGACGGTAGGTTCGGCGTCATGGGCGAAGAACCCGAACGTCGACGCCGTCGCTTGCGTCCCCCCTCGTCGGCCGCGACCCCGCCCGCCGCGCCGGCCGACCCGTCCCCCGGGACGACCGAGCCACCCGTGACGACCGAGCGAGCGGCCGGGTTCACCGGACCCGCGGCAGTAGCTGAAACGGCCGACGTGGCCAGTCCCACGGCCGGGGCAGCCGAGGTAGCCAGTCCGGCGACCGGGACGGACGAGGCTGCCGTGCCGGCGGCCCAAGCAGCCGAGATGGCCGGACCCGCGACGGGGGCGGCCGCGATTTCCAGGCTCGGGGCAGAGGCAGCGCGGCCCGTTGCCGGGACGGCGGGACCCGTGGCAGAGACCGCGGCGGTGCTCGATCCCGGGCCCGCAGCGGTCGTGCCCGCCCCGGTCGAGTCCGCCGGTGCGAGCCCTCGGCCGGGCGCACGACCGATCAGGACCGGCCCGCCGCCGGCCGGGCGCCCTGCCCGGCCCGTGGCCCGGCCGACGTCCGGTGCGGGCGCCGGCGGGGACGACCAGTCCGAGCGGGGTCTGCGTGGGCTCGTCGGCTCCGGCTCGTCGCAGGTCAGCGTGGGCGCGGCGCTGCGGGCCCGGGACGCCGCCCGACCGACGGACGAGCAGTTCGCCGAGGCAGAGGCCGAGCTGGTGATCGTGCGGCGCAACTGGATGCCGCGGGAAGACCTGCCCCGCAACCGCTAGATGAACGATTCCATGGGGGTCGGTGGTCCGTAGGCGGCCGAGGGCACCGCGTTGAGGTCCTGGTCCCCAGAGAGTCTTGTTCAGTGACCCGACGCCGTTCGGCAACACCCATTCGAGCGACGGGCATCCACCCGGTATCGGGCACCGACGATACGTTCCGCCAGCCGATCACGCCCCGGGCCGCGGCCGGATCTTGTGGCGGCGTGGTCCGCTCCGCACCCACCCACACCACAGTCGCCCCCGGTCGGCGACCCCGGGACCGAACCGCCTGCCTGGCCTTCCCGTCCCCGGCGACACCTCGTCGAGGATCGCGCAGCGGTCGCACCCCATCACCGGTCGCGGCGACTCGCCCAAACTACTCCCCGCCGGCTCCGCCCCTTACTGCTACGGCGGCAGTCCAGCTGATGAACCCCCGATCCCACCCACCGGGCATCGCCACCACATCCTGGGCATCCGTCCCACACCCCGGACCGTAACCTCACATAACGCCCTATATCGCCGCCAGACTTCGCGACCTTGATGCGCACGGGCACGGAGCAAACCGCTGCGCACCAAGGTCCAACGTCCGGGGCTGCTGCCACCGCAAGCAACCCCAGCCCTCGCTCCAGCCCTCGCTCCAGCCCTCGCTCCAGCCCTCGCTCCAGCCCTCGCCGTCGCCGTCGCCCTCGCCGACCACATGCTGCGGACCTTGATACGCCCAGGCGCCGCCGACCGAACCCGAAATCACCAAGATCGCCACGCCGCCACCAGCCACCCCCTCGAGAAGGGCCCCGGATACACAGAAAGGCGAGCGGGCCGGCACTACCCGATCGGTGATAATTATTCGGATAAAAGCGATTTAACGGTATTCACCGAGGAGCCACAGGGTGCCACAAGACCTTCCCCGAACCCGGCCGGCTCCCGGAGCGGGTCAGCTGGCGGGTAGGGGCGGCAGCACCCGGGTGCGCTCGTACTCGGCGAGCTGGGCGATTCGGCGGGCGTGGCGCTCGTTGCCCGAGAACGGGGTGGTCAGGAACGCCTCGGCCATCGCGGTGGCGTCGTCGAGGGTGTGCTCGCGGCCGCCGATGCTCAACACGTTCGAGTCGTTGTGCTGGCGGGCGAGCTGGGCGATCTCGACCTTCCAGGCCAGCGCCGAGCGGACCCCGGGGATCTTGTTCGCGGCGATCTGCTCGCCGTTGCCGGAGCCGCCGATGACGATGCCCAGGCTGCCCTCGTCGGCGACCACCTTCGCGCCGGTGGCCAGGCAGAACGCCGGGTAGTCGTCCTCGGGGTCGTAAACGTGCGGTCCGACGTCGACGACGTCGTAGCCCTGCTTGCCGAGGTGATTGACGAGGTGCATCTTCAGCTCGAAGCCGGCGTGATCGGAACCCAGGTAGACGCGCATGACCCGAAGTCTGTCAAACCACGATCAGAACGTCAGCGCGGCCCGCAGGCTGACGGCGATCTGATCGGCGGCGGCCCGCGCCGCGTCGAAGAGGGCGAGCTTGCGGACGAAACCATGATTGACGCCCGCATACCGGACGTGCACCACCGGCACACCCGCCGTGAGCAGGGCGTCCGCGTAGTCGGCGCCCTCGTCGCGCAGGACGTCGTATTCGGCGGTGAGCAGCAGCGTCGGCGGCATGCCCGCCAGGTCCGCGACCGCCAGCGGCGCCACGTCCGGGCTGAAACGCTGCGCCGGATCGGGCACGAACGTCTCCCACGCCAGCCGCATCGACGCCCGGTCGAGGCCGTGACCGCCGACCTCGTCGTAGGACTCCGAGGCCGTCATCGGGTCGATCGCCGGGTAGATCAGCACCTGGTAGTCGAGCGGGGTGGCGGCGTCCCGCTGGCGCCGGGCGGCGACGGTGGCGAGCTGCGCGCCGGCGCTGTCCCCGCCGATCGCCAGCCGGGACGGGTCGACGCCCAGCCCTGTGCCTTCCTTGCGGACCCAGCCCAGCACCGTCTCCACGTCGTCGAGGCCGGCCGGAAACACGTGCTCGGGGGCGAGCCGGTAGTCGACCGACAGGACCGCGCAGCCCGAGCGCTCCGCGATGCGCCGGCAGAGCCTGTCCACCGTCTCGACGCTGCCGTAGCACCAGCCGCCGCCATGCACGTAGACCAGGACGGGCGCGCCGGTGCGGGTCGCATAGAGCCGGCAGGGCACGCCGTCCGCGTCCACGTCGGCCACCACGGGCAACGGGATCGCCGGGCCGCACTCGGCCTCGTTCGACTCCTCCATCGCCTGCCGGGCGAACAGCAACAACTCGTGCGGGTCGGCGGCAAGCACCTCGGCGCTGGGCCGCCGCCGGATCGCCAGTGATGCCTCGACTTGGGGGTGGAGCATCAGCCGAGCTGGGCCAGGACGAGGCCGCCTCGGGCCTTCGGGGTGAACCAGGTGCTCTTGCGGGGCAGCTGCTGCCGGGCCAGGTTGACCGCCACGAAATCCTCGACCGTCACCGGGGGGATCAGCACGGCCAGCTCGGCACGGCCCGCGTCCACCTCGCCGCGCAGCCACTCGACCGGGTAGTCGCCGCCGACGTAGGAGACCCGCTTGTCGCTCGGGTCGAGCCCGAGCACGTCGCCGATCAGGATCCGCTCCACCAGGGCGTGATCCAGCCTCTCCACGGGGGACGCGCCCGGCGCCGGTGGCAACACCACCGAATACGAGCGGCCGGCCGCGTACAGCTCGATGATGCCCTTGGCGGGCACCGCCGCGAGGCGCGGCAGCTCCTCGATCCGGGCACCGGCCGCGGTGAGGCGAGCGAGGAAGTCGGCCTCGGTGAGCTCGCTGACCAGCCGGTTGTACGGCTGGATGGCGACGGACGCCGGGGTGGTGACGACCGCCAGGAAGCGTGGCAGCCCGCCGGTCTGCGCGGCCAGGCTGCGGTGGTTGCCGTCCGCGACGACCAGCTCGCCGCCGCCGGCCAGCTCGGTCAGCTCGTCCTGCAGCGGGCCGGCGGAAATCACCCAGATGGCGTGCGTGCGGCCGCTCTGGTCGAGGTCGGTGGCCGCCGGCGCACCGGCCGCCTCGGTGGCCGCGGCAAGCGCGGCGTGCAGCGCGTCGCCCTTGCCGGTCTGCAGCAGCAGCACCGGGGAGAGCAGGGTGCGCAGGGCCTCGGCCAGGGCGACGCGCTCGCGCACCTTGGCGATGAACACGTCCTCGTTGCGGATGACCAGGCCGGGCTCGGCGGCGCTGGTGGAGATCTGGTCGGTGTCGACCATCGCCCACAGGCCGAAGGCGTCGGGCTCGCCGGGCGCGGTGATCCGGTAGAGGACCACCACCTGCTCGGCGGGCGAATAGCCGCCCGCCTCCTGCTCCCGCGCGAGCCGCGCGGCGGCGTCGCCGAGGCTGTCGCGGAACGACTTGCCCACGGACTCCGGCGCCCGGTGGGGCATCTCGATGGCGAGCGCGCTGTGCGGGTTCGCGGCGATGATCCCGGTGATCTCGGCATCGTCGGCGAACTCGTCGTAATTTTGCGCGCCGGTGCCGCCAGTGGTGATCCAGGCCCGGCTGATCGGGTGCACGACCGTCATGCCGCGAACCTACCCAGCCCATGCGACATTCAGGCGCACACCAGGGGTGTGTTCCCACCCTCACTTCGGGCGGCGGGCCTTGCCGTACGCAGGTACAGACGGCATGTTTCCGCGCATCTTGGCCTGCTTCGCCTCGCGGACGGCCGCGACGGGGCGGCCCCGCACCGCCACCGGGAAGGCGATGACGGTGACGGGCGGCGCCACCATCGCGGCGACATCCGCCGGCAGATTGGGGCAGAAGCTGTCCCAGGCGCCGCGGTACACGGCGATCGTGGAAGTGGCGACGCAGTCGGACTCGGCCATCAAAGCCTCCGGTCAGATGTGGTTCTCACTCATCCAACGACCTGCCGGAGGCTCAGGTGGTGAAGTCGTCCAACTATTCGAAGATGGGGCCGATGTCGCGGCTGCGCTTGAGCTCGAAGAAGCCGGGCGTGCCCGCGACCAGCAGGACGCCGTCCCAGAGCTTGCCCGCCGCCTCGTCCTTCGGCGCCGGGGTGACCACCGGGCCGAAGAAGGCCACCTTCTCGCCCCCCACCGGACCCGGCGCGTGGATGACGGGCGTGCCGACGTCGGTGCCGACCGGCTTCATGCCGGCGTTGTGGCTGGCCGTCAGCGCTTCGTCCCAGGCGTCGCTGGTGGCCGCGTCGGCGAGCGCCGGGTCGAGGCCCACCTCGGCCAGCGCCTCGGTGTAGAGCTTGGCGTCCAGCTCGTACTTCCCCAGGTGGATGCGGGTGCCCAGGGCGGTGTAGAGGTCCCGCAGGACCTGCGGGCCGGCGGCGTCCGCCGCGGCGACGCAGACCCGGACCGGGCCCCATCCCTTGGCCATGAGCTCCTGGTACGGCTCGGGCACGTCGCGGCCCGAGTTGAGCACCGAGAGACTCATGACGTTGAACGTGATGTCGACGGGCCGTACCTTTTCGACCTCGAGCAGCCAGCGTGAGGTCATCCAGGCCCAGGGGCAGATCGGGTCGAACCACATGTCGACCGCGGAGCGTTCAGTCATACCCCCGATCCTGCCTCGCCCGACCCCGACCCGGCGGTGACATGCGCCACCAGTCGAGCGCATAAGGTGACGTGGAAAGCTCTAGGTCGGGGCGCCGAAGCCCGGATCAGCATGGAGGAGAGTGAACGTGGCCGGAGTTCGTAACCTGACCCAGGTCGAGGCCGCCGAGCGGGCCCGCCTGCTCGAGGTGACCGGGTACGACATCGCCTTGGATCTGACGGACGGCCGGGGCGGGGCCGGTGCCGGCACGTTCCGGTCGACCACCGAGGTCACGTTCCGCTGCGCGGAGCCCGGCGCGCAGACGTTCATCGAGGTGGCGGCCGCCGGCGTGCGATCCGCGGTGCTCAACGGCGCGCCGGTCGACCTGTCCGGGTGGTCGGCCGAGGACGGCCTGACGCTGACCGGGCTGGCCGCGGAGAACACCCTGGTCGTCGACGCCGACTACGCGTATTCGGCGAGCGGGCAGGGCATGCAGCGCAGCGAGGACCCGGTCGACCAGGAGATCTATCTGTACAGCCAGTTCGAGACGGCGGACGCCCAGCGCGTCTACGCCGCCTTCGACCAGCCCGACCTGAAGAGCGTCTTCACCTGGCACGCCACGGTGCCGGGGCACTGGACGGTGGTGTCCAACATGCCGGCCGCCGAGAGCGTGCCGGCCGCCGACGGCGCGAAGACGGTGCACTTCGGCACGTCGCCGCGGATGAGCACCTACATCACCGCGCTCTGCGCCGGGCCGTACTACGAGGTGCGCGACAGCCACGACGGCATCGAGCTGGGCATCTACTGCCGGGCCTCGATGGCGCGATACCTCGACCCGGACGACCTGTTCCTGATCACCAAGCAGGGCTTCGACTTCTTCCACGAGCAGTTCGGCGTGCGCTATCCGCTGCCGAAATACGACCAGCTCTGGGTGCCCGACTTCAACGCCGGCGCGATGGAGAATTTCGGCTGCGTCACGCACGCCGAGGCGCACTACATCTTCCGGTCGCAGGTCACCGACTACGAGTACGAGCAGCGCGCCAACACGATCCTGCACGAGCTGGCCCACATGTGGTTCGGCGACCTGGTGACCATGCGCTGGTGGAACGACCTGTGGCTGAACGAGTCGTTCGCCGAGTGGGCGAGCCACTGGTGCAACACCTCCGCCACCCGCTTCACCGACGCGTGGTCGACGTTCCTGTCGGTCCGCAAGACCTGGGGCTACCGGCAGGACCAGCTCTCCTCGACCCACCCGGTCTACTGCGAGATGCCCGACCTGGAGGCCGTCGAGGTCAACTTCGACGGCATCACGTACGCCAAGGGTGCGAGCGTCATCAAGCAGCTCGTCGCATACGTCGGGCTGGACTCGTTCCGGGCCGGGCTGCGGGCGTACTTCCAGCGGCACGCGTGGGGCAACGCCACCTTCGACGACCTGCTGACCGAGCTGGAGTCGGCGTCCGGCCGCGAGCTGCGCAAGTTCGCCGCGCAGTGGCTGGAGACGGCCCAGGTCAACACGCTGCGCCCGGTGCTGACCATCGGCGCCGACGGCGCGTACGCCAAGGTCGTGGTCAAGCAGGAAGCGCCCGCCGCCTATCCCACGCTGCGCACCCACCGCATCGGCGTCGGCCTCTACGACGTGTCGGGCGACCGGCTGGTGCGGCGCGACCTGCTCGAGATCGACGTGACCGGCGAGGAGACCGAGATCACGGCTCTGGCCGGGGTGCCGGCGGCGGACGTGCTGCTGCTCAACGACGACGACCTGACGTACGCGAAGCTGCGGCTGGACGAGCGCTCGATGGCCACGGTCGTGCGGCACATCGACGGCTTCGAGTCGTCGCTGCCGCGCGCGCTGTGCTGGGCCGCGGCCTGGGACATGCTGCGCGACGCCGAGCTGGCGGCCCGGGACTACCTGGCCCTGGTCAGCACCGGCCTGCCCAAGGAACGCGACATCAACCTGACCACCGCGACCCTGCGGCAGGCGGCCACCACCCTGACCATGTACGCGGACCCGGCGTGGGCGCCGACCGGCTGGGCGCTGCTCGCCGACACGGCCCGGCAGGCGCTGGCCGCCGCCGAGCCGGGCAGCGGCTTCCAGCTCGCCTGGGCGCGCGCCTTCATCAACGCGGCCCGCGGCGAGGATGACCTGGTGATGCTCCGGGGCTGGCTGGCCGGCACCGGTGTGCCCGAGGGCCTGACGATCGACACCGAGCTGCGCTGGTCGCTGCTGGAGGCGCTGGCCTCCCGCGGCGTAGCGACCGAGGCGGAGATCGCGGAGGAGCTGGCCTCGGACCGCACAGCCAGCGGCGAGCGGGAGGCCGCGCTGGCCCGCGCCCTGCTGCCGACGCCGGAGAACAAGGCCCGGGTCTGGGCCCAGCTGACCGGCGACGAGAAGCTGGCGAACTGGCTCAGCCGGTCGCTGCTGCAGGGCTTCCAGACCTCGACGCAGGTGGCGCTGACCGCGCCGTACGCGCCGAAGTTCTTCGAGGTCATCGACGACGTGTGGGCCCGTTCGGACAGTGAGCCCGCGCAGGAGTTCGCCATGCTGGCGTACCCGGCATATCAGGTCAGTCCGGAGACGGTCACCCTGACCGACGCCTGGCTGGCCGATGACGGCCACTCCGCCTCGCTGCGCCGCCTGGTGGCCGAGGGCCGCGACGGTGTGCTGCGGGCGCTGCAGGCCCGCGCGAAGGACGCCAGCGCCGGATAATGAGTTCATGCGGGTCGTGCGGAAATGAATTCCGCGCGACCCGCAAATCCTACGGCGGCGAAACCCACCGGAAACAACAAGGCGTGAGTACGCTGGCACTCCACAGCGATGGAGGTGGCTGGTGGCGATCGGTACGAACTCCCTGCCGAGGTGGACCGCCCCCGACGGCCGCTGGACCGAACCGGACCTGCACCTGTTCCCGCAGGACGGGCACCGCTACGAGATCGTCGACGGCAGCCTGCACGTCACCCCTCCGCTGGACGGTCCGCACGAGGCCATCGTCCAGGCCGTGCTGGTCACCTTGCGCGCCGCCGCGCCCAGCGGCTGGTGGGTCTGCGCCCGGCTCGGCATCGAGGCCGGCGCCAGCAGCCTGGTCCCGGACGTGACCGTGCTGCGGCCGCACTCGTCGGGCGCGATCTGGGCCGACCCCGCCGACGTCGCGTGCGTGATCGAGGTCGAGGCCGACACCAGCCGCCGCTACGACCGGCTGCTCAAGCCGACCCTGTATGCCGACGCGGGCATCCCCGCCTACTGGCGGATCGAGCCGGACCCGGTTCCGGTGCTGCACACCTACGCCTTGGGCCCCGACGGCTATCTGCCGCTGCAGACGGCTCGGGGCGCCGACCCGGTGCAGGTCGACGCCCCGTTCCCGGTACGGGTCGCCCCGTCCGCGTGGCTCTGAAGCTTTAGTGCCGGCCGGCGTGTGACGCCAGCTGGTCCAGCCCGGCGAGCACGCCACCGGCGAGGTCACCGCCGGCGAATGCGGCCGCCATCGACAGCGCCGCCAGCTTGGCATCGCGGTCGGTGATGCGCTTGCGGGCATCCGGGCCGGTGACGATCTCCAGCACCCGCTGGTTCGGCGAGATGGCGATCAGCACGGCCTTCGCCGCGCCGTCGAGCTGGCGGTGCAGCTGCTCGGCATACTCGCGGTTCGGCTCCTCGAGGTCGCCGATGAAGACGCTGAAGGTCAGGCCGGTCTGCTGGTCGGCGACCCGCAACGCCTCGTCGAGACGCAGGAGCTGCCGGGTGGTGAACGGCCCGTCGAGGGCCGCGATGCTCTCCGGCGACATCGTCAGCTCGGGCGCCTCGGTCAGCGTCGGGCCACCGGCGTGGTCGAGGGCGGTCAACGGCTGCTCGGAGCCGCTGACGATGGCCTCGTGCTCACCAACGGTCACTTGCGCCTCCTGTCGGGCCGGGCCGCACCTGCATGCCCGCGGCGTCCTCGATGACACCTGCGGGCAGCTCCGGAACGGACGCGCCCTTGCCACCGAACGCCGTGCTCACCTGCGCGGGCGAGGCCAGGAACCAGATCGGCTGGAAATCGTAGGGCCGACCGGGGCGGTAGCGGCGGGCGGGCCGGGCCCGGGTGGAGCCGGACGCGACGAGTGCGGCGACAACGGCGATGACACCCAAAGGGATGATCGCATAAACGAGAATCGTGCTGAAAATCGACAACCTCAACGCCCCCAGGCGTCAAAAGGAACCGGGCTAATTCACTGTGTTCCCAGTGATCCGAACGTCAATCACGGTAGCGGAGAGCGGGTCGTCGCGGAGCGTCGGGTGTCAACACTCATAAGCGGGATCTCCGCGCCCACGCGAAAACGGCCCGGAGGTGCGAAAATCACCCTCACGCGCCGTCCGCGAAGTTCCTGCCCCGGACGGCAGGAGGGGGAGGTCATGCGCATACCCGTCCCGGCCGCGCTCGCGGCGCTGGCCCTGGCCGTACCGGCCGTGTTGATCGATGTTTCCCCAGCTCAGGCCGCAGGCGTCTTCGTGGAGATCAACCCGAGCACGGTCCGCGCCGGCGACGAGATCGGCATCCGGGCGAGCTGTGATGACAACCTCAAGGCGGCGACGGTCACCACCGACCCGACCGGCGCGATCATCGTCTCCCCCCGGTACGGCTTCCTGACGGCAACCGCCCGGGTGCCGGCCACCACCGACGCGGGCGACTACCAGGTCAGCCTGAAGTGCCCGGACGGCAAGACGGCGACAAGCACGCTGCACGTGGTGGTCAAGGTGGAACCGGTCCGCGGACCGGCGACCGGCGGTGGCGGCACGGCACCCGGTCGAACCGCGCCGATCCTGATCGGCGGCGGCCTGCTGGCGCTGGCCGCCGGCCTGGCACTGAGCGTGGTGGCCATGCGTCGCCGCCGCCTCGGCTGAGGCGCGGCCGATGACAAAACCGGCGCTCAACCGCCCGGCGCCGCCCGGCCCCGAAATGCCCGCATCGGTCCTGCGCCGCCGCCCCGCCGAGATCGTGACCCGCCCCCGCCCCCGGTCTTTGCTCGCGCCGGTCCGCCCCGAGCCCGTCCCCGCGACGGTCCGCCCCCGGTTGTTGGTCGCGCCGGCCGGCACCCCGCCGCTGCGCCCCCGCGCGCTGCCCGGCCGCCGGCCGATGCCGCTCGGCCTGATGGCGGCGATCCTGGTGTTCGTCGGCCTGTTCACGGTCGGCGCGGGCCTGGGCGCGGCGACGGGCTTCGACCTGGGCGAGCTGTTCAAAGGCCCGGACAAGCCGCCGCCGCGCGCGTTCCCGGTCCTGGACCCGAGCCCGCCGAAGCGCCTGACCATCCCGTCGATCAAGGTGGAGGCGCCGATCCTGCAGGTGGGGCTGGCCAAGGACGGCTCGGTGGACGTGCCGCCGCTGAATCGGCACAACGAGGCTGGCTGGTTCGACCAGGGCCCGACACCGGGCCAGTTCGGCCCGGCGCTGATCGTGGGGCACGCGGACACCCGCACCGGCCCGTCGGTCTTCTTCAACCTGGGCAAGCTCAAGGCGGGCCAGCAGATCGAGGTGCTCCGCGAGGACGACTCGGTGGCGATCTTCAAGATCAACTCAGTGGAGCACTTCAGCAAGGAGAAACTGCCGACCAAGCGCGTCTACGGCGACTACAGCAGGCCGTCCCTGCGCCTGATGACCTGCGGCGGCAAGTGGCTGGGCGGCAAGCAGGGCTACAGCGACAACGTCGTGGTCTTCGCCAGCCTGGTCAGCGCCAAGGAGACATAGACCAGCGCCACCTCTCGCGCAAAACCAAGGTCAAGATCAAATTCATGTCGTGCCTGGTTGCATGGTGCTGACCGTCGCTCCCGCCGAGGTCGGGCAAGGGCGGCCAATCGCCTAGCGGCTCATAACCGACCACCCTCACCCTGCCAGGTCCGTGCATGGAACAAACCCCGCCCCGCCACGTCACGACCGGTCCCGCACCTCGAAGCCACAAGATCGCGCGGGCTCCCCTCCCGAGATCCTGATAACCAACGCCCTCCCGGCGGCCCCGCTCGACTGGGCCGCCAGTCGATCACGCCCACAGCCTTGCTCAGCACCGCGGCCAGATCTTGGGACGACACGGCCCGCTCCGCACCCACACGCAACAACGTCGAATCAGGGTCGGCAACCCGGCACAGATCTTGAGACGACACGGCCCGACAGACCGGGCACGGTGGCCTTTGTCCACCCAGCCGGGCCGGTTTGCGTAGACCCGGGCCTCGACTGCCGGTGTCAGGCCGATGGTGTGCCGTAGCGGTGCGGAACTCACCGGATCGCTGCAAGATCCTCACCGGCCCACCCAGCCCTCACGCGACATAGATGCGGGCCGGCGTGGAGCGGACCACGCCGCCACAAGATCCGCCCGTGGCCGGAGCATGCCGGCGGCGCCACCCGAGCCCGGCGTTCTTGGTCATCAACGGCCCCACAGGCGGGCCACCGGCTGCCAAGATCTCCACCGCAACCGTCGGTCAGTCCTTGCGACCCCACCGACATGGCGAAAGTCGAGCGGTCGGCTCGGCGGAGTCACCGCCACGGCACGTCATCGGCCAACGCAGGCGGCCGAAACTCAGCCGGAGCATCCCTGCCCGAAATGCCCGGAATAACGCCCACTACGGCGCCAAGTTTTGTTGTGGCCTGCGCAAACGGTCAGGCGGCTTCGGCGATCAGGGGTTTCGGGAGATCCAGCCAGTCCGCCCAGCGCGGGTCCGGGGTGCGGTGGCCGAGCACACGCCAAGCCACCCCGCGCGGCGCCGCCGGCGCCTGGTGCAGCCGCCAGCCCAGCTCCGCCGGCGTCTTGTCACCCTTGCTGTGGTTGCACTTCGCGCAGGCCGCCACCACGTTGTCCCAGGCGTGCAGGCCGCCGCGGCTGCGGGGGAACACGTGGTCGATCGTCTCGGCCGAGCCGCGGCAGTAGGCGCAGCGGCCGCCGTCGCGGGCGAAGATCGCTCGGCGGGAGAGCCCGACGTGGGTGCGGTACGGAACCCTCACGTACCTCGTCAGCCGGACCACCGACGGCACCGGGAGGGTGTAGTGGGCGCTGTGCAGGATGCCGTCCCCGTCGGAGACGCATTCAGCCTTGGCCGTCAGCACCAGGATGGTCGCTCGACGCACCGATACGACGCACAGCGGCTCGTAGGTAGCGTTCAACACCAACGCGGAGGAGCCCACTGCGGGTCGTATGTCAGGCATCGCGATCACCCTTCGGTGTAAGTGCTTGCAACCGCTCCCGTGTGCTTGTGGTCATGGCACGAGCGCCGGATCGACCGGTGCTCGTGGCCCAATAGTCCCTGACGAACGGCGAATTGGCGAGCACAATCTGTGGCCGGACCGTAAACGTCTGAGGTCTCCGGGGCAGATGTCCGGTTCCGGTCCGGGTACCGCGAGCCGGTAGGTTAGGGCCCCGTGATTCCGTTAGCCCCCATCCCAGCCCCCTCCGGTTCGCCCGCGCCCTTCCTACCCGGGACGCCGAACGTCACCGAGAGCTGCAAGACCGACGCGGTCTGCACCTGGGTCTACGACCAGACCGGGATCCAGTGGCTGGCCAACGGCGGCTATTTGTTCGTCGTGAAGCCGGTGCGGATCATCCTGATCATTCTGGTCGCGGTGCTCATCCGGTGGCTGCTGCACCGCGCCATCCATCGGCTCACCGCCACCACGTCCCGGGCCGCCATGCCCGCGCTGCTCAAGCCCCTGCGTGAGCGGGCCGACAAGCAGCAGGACGCCGCCGAGAACACCTTCATCCCGGAGCGCCGGCGGCAGCGGGCCGAGGCCATCGGCTCGGTGCTGCGCAGCTTCGTCACCGCGGTCGTCTTCACCATGGCCGTGCTGCTCGTCCTGGGCGAGCTCGGGTTCAACCTCGGGCCCCTGCTGGCCAGCGCGAGCATCGTCGGCGTTGCCCTCGGCTTCGGCGCGCAGAGCCTGGTCAAGGATCTGATCGCGGGCCTGTTCATGCTGCTGGAGGACCAGTACGGCGTCGGCGACTCGGTCGACCTGGGTGACGCGGCCGGGGTCGTGGAGACGGTCGGGTTGCGGGTCACCACCGTGCGGGACATGCGTGGCGTGCTCTGGTATATCCGCAACGGCGAGATCATCCGGGTCGGCAACAAGAGCCAGGGCTGGGCGATGGTGGTCATCGACATCCCGATCGGCTTCGTCAATTCCGAGCAGGCCACCGCGGTGCTGCGCGAGGCCGCGAGGGCGCTCGCCGACGAGCCCGAGCACGCGACCGAGTTCCTCGAGCCGCCGGACGTCATCGGGGTCGAGCAACTGACCGTCGACGGCGCGGTGATCCGCACCATCGCCAAGACCACCGCGGACGGTCAGCCGATCGTGCAGCGCGAGTTGCGGCGCCGGCTCACCGAGGCGCTGGAGACCTCCGGCATCTCCGAACGCATCGCCGCGTCGCGGATGATGCCCCGTTCGGCGGTACCTCCGATGTATTCCCGCGATTCCGACGAACCCTCTGGTACCCCTGGGGGTGCGACCTGACCTGCGAGGACGACAAGATGGGGGATGTCCGGACTCCACCGAATGGCCGACATTTCCCCCGTACGCCCTAGCCAGGGCTCGGACGATCGGGCAGAATCGTGCAAGGAGCATCTGCACTTGCAGCGTCACGTTCGCGCGGGATCTGACCACCCGGATTTCCCTCTCGAACGTGTCCGGCCGGCGGCGATCCCGCTGATCCGCCGGTTATCGCCATCGATGGAGGGTCCAGGTGTCGGACGACCGACCCGCTGCGCAGCCGGCTGACCGAGCCGGGGGCGCTCCGGAGCCGGACACATCGGTCACGTTCCGGGATCTCTTCGCGGTGCGTGAATACCGCGCGGTCTATTGCTCGCTCGTCGTCAACTGGCTCGGCGACTACCTCGCCCGGGCCGCCATCATGGTGCTGGTCTACCAGCAGTCGCGGTCGGTGCTGCTCTCCGCGGCGTCGTTCGCGATCAGCTACCTGCCGTGGATCGTGGGCGGGCCGTTCCTGGCGGCGCTCGCGGAGCGCTATCCGTACCGTCGGGTGTTGATCGTCGCCGACCTGACCCGGGCCGTCCCGATCGCGCTCATCGCCCTGCCCGGCATGCCGATCTACGCGATCCTCCTGCTGCTCTTCGTGGCCATGCTGGGCGCGCCGCCCACCCAGGCGGCCCGCTCGGCGCTGCTGCCGCTGATCCTGGATCGCCGCAGGCTCGTCACCGGACTCGCGGTCAACGCCTCCACCTCGCAGGCCGCCCAGGTCTTCGGCTATCTGGTCGGCGCCCTCGTCGCCACCGGGATCAACGCCCGGCTCGGCATCGCCCTGGACGCGCTCTCGTTCGTCATCTCGGCCGCGATCATCGCCTTCTGGGTGGATCCGCGGCCCGCGGCCGCCGGGCCGGACCAGCGCCGGCACCTGCTGCGGGAGACCGGCGAGGGGTTCCGTTTGGTCTTCGGCACGCCGTTGCTCCGCTCGATCGCGCTCACGGTGTTCGCGCTGACCACCTTCACGATCCTGCCCGAGGGCCTGGCCGCCGGCTGGGCCGCGCTGTTCCACCACGACCCGTCCGCCCGGGGCTTCGCGCAGGGCCTGATCATGGCGGCCGGCCCGGTCGGCTTCGTGATCGGCGGGCTGGCCGTCGGCCGGCTGGTCCGCCCGACCGGCCGCAGGCGCCTGGTGAAGCCGTTCGCCGTGCTGGCGCCGCTGGCCCTGGCGCTGACCATGTTCGCGCCGAACGCCCCGACGGTCGCCGTGCTGGCCGCGGTCTCCGGCGTTGCCCAGGGCGGCCTGATGCCCACCCTCAACGGCGAGTTCGTGCTCGCGCTCCCCCACGGCTACCGCGCCCGGGCATACGCGGTCATGCAGGGCGGCGTGCAGTTCACCCAGTTCTTCGCGGTGGTGGTGACCGGCGCGCTGGCCCAGGTCTCGTCGATTCCCCTGGTCGTCGGCCTGTGGAGCCTCGGCGGCCTGGCGCTGATGGTGGTGCTGGTGTCCCGCCGGACGCGATATTCGGCTCATGACATGCCGGTCAGCCCGGCGGTGCCCGAGCACGCCGGAGCAACGAGCGTCACACCGGAGCAGGTTCGGCGCAGCGCGGCTGGCAAACTGGATCGGTGAGCGCATCCAGCGAGGAACCGGAAGTCAGCTTCTTCTCCGCCATCGGCGGCGAGCCGACCTTCCGCCGGCTCGTCGACGCCTTCTACGCGGGCGTGGCGGAGGATCCCCTGCTGCGCCCGATGTATCCCGAGGAGGACCTCGGCCCGGCCGCGGAACGGCTGACGCTCTTCCTGATGCAGTACTGGGGCGGACCGAACACCTATTCGGCCCAGCGTGGGCACCCACGGTTGCGGATGCGACACGCGCCGTTCACGGTCGGCCCGGCCGAGCGGGACGCCTGGCTGCTGCACATGCGCGCCGCCGTCGACTCGCTGCGGCTGCCGGAGCCGCAGCACACCACGCTCTGGGACTATCTCGAGCGCGCCGCATACTTCATGGTCAACAAGATGGACGCGCATCCCGGAGGTCAGCCCGCTCGTTGATCGGGTGCATGACGCGGTCGTCCTTCCACGGACGGTCGCGGTCCCGATCCCAGGAGCTGACCGATGCGACGCCGCCTGCTCGCCGCCACCGCGCTGACCTGCGCCGCTCTGCTGGGCGCGACGCCCGCGGCGGCTGACCCGGCCCAATCGGCGGTGGTCTCGGCCAACCCGGTCGACTTCACCCCGCACGTGCTGGACGGGACGGTCTGGGCGCTCGCGGTGGTCGGCGACACGGTCGTCGTCGGCGGCAGCTTCACCCGGGTCCAGGACAGCGCGCGCAAGACCACCTACGCCCGGAAGAACATCTTCGCGTACGGGCTGCGGGACGGTGCGGTGCGCTCGTTCGCCCCGGCCGTCGACGCCGCGGTCTACGCCCTGGCTCCGGGCGCGAGCAACACCGTCTACCTGGGCGGCGGCTTCAAGACCGTGAACGGCGCGGCGCAGCGGGGCCTCGCCCGGGTCGCGATCGGCGACGGCGCCCGGATCACCGGCTTCGCCGCCAAGACCAACTGGGGCGACGTGCGCGTCCTGAACACGCGCGGCGCCAAGCTCTACGCCGGCGGCACGTTCTCCGCGATCAACGGAGTCACCCGGGTCGGGCTGGCCCGGGTGGACGCGGGCACCGGCGCCGTCGACCACGGCTTCGACGCCAAGATCTCCGCACCCGGCCTGAGCCGGCCCCGGGTCGAGCACTTCGACATCTCCCCCGACGGCAGCCGGCTGATCGCGGTCGGCGCGCTGCTCAAGGTGGGCACGGCCGCCCGCACCCAGATCGCGATGTTCGACATCACCGGCGCCGCGGCCACCCTGACGAGCTGGTACACCGACGCCTACCAGCCGGCCTGCCTGGAGGGTTTCGACACCTACCTGCGCCAGGTGAAGTTCTCCCCGGACGGCAGGTGGTTCGTCGTCGCCGCGACCGGCCGGGTCTCCTCGCCGACCAAGCTCTGCGACTCGGCGGCCCGCTTCGAGGCCACCGGCGGCGGCAGGCACAACCCGACCTGGGTCCAGCGCACCGGCGGCGACTCGCTCTACGCGGTCGCGGTGACCGGCAGCGCGGTGTACGTCGGCGGCCACCAGCGCTACCTGGACAACCCGTACGGCAGCGACGCCCAGGGCCCGGGCCCGGGCGCCGTTGCGCGGGTCGGCATCGGCGCGATCAACCCCGCGACCGGCAAGGCCCTGGGCTGGAACCCGAGCCGGGACCGGGGGGTCGGCGTGCGCGCCTTCCAGGTCGTGCCGGACGGCCTGATCGTCGGCTCGGACACCGACAAGCTGGGCCGCGAATATCACGGCCGAGTCGGCATGTTCCCGCTGAGCTGAACGCTTCATCACCGGAAGACGTCAGAGCAGCGCGCCCTCGTCGTGCAACCAGTCGACGAACGAGGTCGCGACGGCCGCACCACAGTCGAGCATCTCCACCAGCAGCGCGTCGTGTGCGCCCGAGGCGAGCGGCACCTGCAGCTCCGCATAGATCGGGAGCTGACCCCGCTCGGTGGGATCGCCGACGTAGGCCTTGCAGAAACGGCGGGTGTGGTTCCACTCGTTGACCACGCGGTAGGCGCGATCGGCCCAGTCCGGCGGGACCGTCGCGTGCGGACGGGCCCGCATCACCAGGATCTCGTCGTCGGGCCCCTCGAGCGTGAACAACACGGCGTGTCGTTCCCACATGGCCAGCAGGCTGCCACCGCCGTCGGCCAGGAACCGGATGTCCAGCAGATCGAGGGCCTTGCCGATGCGCGCCAGATCAACGGTGGCGACCTGATCGGGCTCGTCGCCCGCGGACCGATCTGCGGAGGACATCGAAGAGTGTCCCGGCTCACGCTGCGTCGGCACTCCGACACGGACGTTGCTCTGCAACGCCACCTCGCCGCCGGCCTCGGGCTCATCGCCCCCGGCCGACGCGGGACGCCATGACCACCACGGCATCGTTGTGCACCTCGCTCCCCAGCAGGCCCGCCGCCGGACGTAGCGGTGGACCTCGGGGCGACGGTACCCGTACAGGTCGCGGAGGTCATCCCCTCAAAGGGAGGGCGCGACCGGACGACCGATGCAGCATCACCCTTTCGGGTGACCCCCTATAGGCATGACGGTCAATACTTGGACCGGCTGTAGCCACGCAACTCCATATGGTGCAGAAAGCCCCACCCACCGTCCCGCCACGCACACCCGCGTCGCGGGGGCCTCCCGATCGGCCGGACCGAGGAAGCCCATCCGCGACACCGCCTGGACGAGTCGCTGGGAGACCTCCACCGGCTCGCCCTCGTCCCGCGTGACGACAAGCGCGACGTGATCGAGCAACGCGTCGCGCACCGCGCGCTGCCCGACCGCGCGGCCCGCGAGGCCGCCCGCGGTCACCTCGCGCAGCGTGACGGCCGCCGCCTCGGCCAGCCGGCTCAGCTCGGCCGCCGCCACCGTTTCGACCGCGATCGATCGAGCCGGCGGCAACGGCCAGCGCCAGTCGGCGTCCCGCCGCGCGGGCAACTCCGGACGCTGCCCGGCCAGCGCGGCGAGCAGGCCGGCCGCCGGCACGGTCGCGTCGCCCGGCCCGGGCCCGGTCACCTTGCGGGTGACCAGCACGCCCCAGGGCAGGACCGCCCACAACGCGGTGTGCTCACCCGCCGAGCGCAGCCGGACCAGCACGTTACGGTCCAGCCGGGTCAGCCGGGCCAGGAACGCGCCCGCGTCCGCGACGCCGGCGATGCCGTGCACGGTCATTCAGAGCTCCTGGTACGGCTTGAGGAAGTCCCGCTCCCGCGTGGTCAGCCGGCGCGGGAACTGCTCGGCCAGGTTGTACGGCACACAGACCGACCTCGCCCGGCTGGCCAGCACGTCACCGTCGAAGAGCTCGTAGTCCACCGTGAAGCTGGCGGCCCGCAGCTCGGAGATCCACAGTTCGATCCGGACGGCATCGCCGTAGTCCACCGGGCGCAGATAGTCGACCTCATGCCGGGAGATGACGATCCCGTCCTCGAACGACGTCAGGCCCTTGGCCCGGGCGTCGACGAAGAACATGGCAACGCGCGCCTCCTCGTACAGGGTGAGGAAGCGCGCGTTGTTGACGTGGCCGTACGCGTCCATGTCGGACCAGCGCACGGCCACCTCGTGGGTGAACCTAGTCACGCGTCAGCTTGCGGTAGGTCACGCGATGTGGGCGGGCCGCGTCGGCGCCGAGCCGGTCGATCTTGTTCTTCTCGTACGCGTCGTAGTTGCCCTCGAACCAGAACCACTTGTCCGGGTTCTCGTCGGTGCCCTCCCACGCGAGCATGTGGGTGGTGATCCGGTCCAGGAACATCCGGTCGTGCGAGATGACCACGGCGCAGCCCGGGAATTCCAGCAGCGCGTTCTCCAGGCTGGACAGTGTCTCCACGTCCAGGTCGTTCGTCGGCTCGTCGAGCAGCAGCACGTTGCCGCCGATCTTCAGGGTCATCGCCAGGTTGAGCCGGTTGCGCTCGCCGCCGGACAGGACCTTGACCGGCTTCTGCTGGTCCGGGCCCTTGAAACCGAACGCGGCCACGTAGGCCCGGGACGGCATCTCGACCTTGCCGACCATCATGTAGTCGAGCCCGTCGGAGACGACCTCCCACACCGTCTTCGACGCGTCGAGGCCGGAACGGCTCTGGTCCACGTACGAAAGCTTCACGGTCTCGCCGACCCGGACCGTGCCCTTGTCCGGCTGCTCGAGCCCGACGATGGTCTTGAACAGCGTGGTCTTGCCGACGCCGTTGGGGCCGATGATGCCGACGATGCCGTTACGCGGCAGCGAGAACGACAGGTGATCGATGAGCACCCGGTCGTCGAAGCCCTTGACCAGGTCGTTGCTCTCGATGACCGTGTTGCCCAGGCGCGGGCCCGGCGGGATCTGGATCTCCTCGAAGTCCAGCTTGCGGGTCTTCTCCGCCTCGTTGGCCATCTCCTCGTAGCGGTCGAGGCGGGCCTTGGACTTGGTCTGCCGGGCCTTGGCGTTGGAGCGCACCCATTCGAGCTCGTTCTCGAGGCGCTTCTGCAGCTTCTGGTCCTTGCGGCCCTGCAGCTTCAGCCGGGCGGCCTTCTTGTCCAGGTACGTCGAGTAGTTGCCCTCGTACGGGAACGTGCGGCCGCGGTCCAGCTCCAGGATCCAGGTGGCCACGTTGTCCAGGAAGTACCGGTCGTGGGTGATCGCGATCACCGTGCCGACGTACTTGGCCAGGTGCTGCTCCAGCCACTGCACGCTCTCGGCGTCCAGGTGGTTGGTGGGCTCGTCGAGCAGCAGCAGGTCGGGCGCCTCGAGCAGCAGCTTGCACAGCGCGACGCGGCGGCGCTCACCACCAGAGAGCTGGGTGACGTCGGCGTCCGGCGGCGGGCACCGCAGGGCGTCCATCGCCAGCTCGAGCTGGGAGTCGACGTCCCACGCGTTGGCGTGGTCAAGCTCCTCCTGGAGCTTGCCCATCTCCTCCATCAGCTCGTCGGTGTAGTCGGTGGCCATCTGCTCGGCGATGTTGTTGAACCGTTCGAGCTTGGCCTTGGTCTCCGCGACCGCCTCCTCGATGTTGCCGAGGACGGTCTTGGTCTCGTTGAGCGGGGGCTCCTGGGCGAGCATGCCGACGGAAGCGCCCGGCATGATCCGTGCCTCGCCGTTGCTCACGGTGTCGATCCCGGCCATGATCTTCAACAGGCTGGACTTGCCGGCGCCGTTGGGGCCGACCACACCGATCTTGACGCCGGGCAGGAAGTTGAGCGTCACATCGTCGAGCACGACCTTGTCGCCGTGCGCCTTGCGCGCCTTTTCCAGGACGTAGATGAACTGGGCCACGGTGCGGCCTACCTCCGAGATCGTGATTTCCGGTTGCCGGAACGAAAGGACAATCTTTCCAGGTGCCCACCGGCCACCTACAACAACCCCGTCCCGCCCGCCCGGATTCCCGGGAAAGGGCTCACTCCGGCTCGACCGTCGTCGTCTCCCGCTTGCCCTTCCGTACGACCTCCAACCGCTGGTCGTTGACGAAGAACGTGTTGCCGTCGGCCGCCTTGGCGAAGTAGCCGTCGTCCTGCCTGATCACGTCCGACAGGAACAGCGCCGTCTTGCCCTCGACCCAGTTTTCCTCGTCGTCACTGCGGTTGGCCTGGTAGAACAGCTTGCCGTCCTGGTTCGTGCAGATCCAAACCGTGAGGCCGCTCTCCGGCGACCGCACCTTCAGCAGCTGGGTCATCGGCAGGTAGAAGCCGACCGTTTTGGCGGTTTCGTGCATCTTCTCCGGGCAGTCGACAGGTACGGCCGACGGCTCGGTGGGTACATAGCTGGTCTGGTCGCCGGTGCGCTGCGGCGCCTCGTGCCGGCTGCCGAGGACCAGGCCCGCCGACATCCCGATGATGCTCAACAGGACGGTGGCGATGACCACAGGGAAGAACAGTGGCCGGCGCGGCGGGGGAAGATCATCGGACTGGCTCACCGGCCCAGGATGGCACCTTCCCGCCAAGAGCGGTGCCGCGCGGCCGGACCATAGCTGGGGACGCCTCGACTGGCTACGCACAGTAGGCTCGGGGACGGGACCCAGAACGACCCGGAGGTGCACTCAGCGTGGCCGAACGAAGTTCCTTCGTCGTAGTAGCCAACCGACTGCCCGTCGACGAGATCATGGTCGACGGCGAACGCCAATGGCGCCCGAGCCCCGGCGGACTCGTCACCGCCCTGCATCCGGTGCTCGCCCAGCAGCAGGGCACCTGGATCGGCTGGGCCGGCGGGGACGGGGAGGCGCCCGAGCCGTTCGAGCTTGAAGGCATCAAGATCCACCCGGTGCCGCTGAGCGCCGAGGAGCTCGAGCGCTACTACGAGGGCCAGTCCAACGCCACCATCTGGCCGCTCTACCACGACGCCGTCGAGACGCCGGTCTACAAGCGGCGCTGGCGCGAGGCGTACAGGCTGGTCAACCAGCGCTTCGCGCAGGCCGCGGCGGACGTGGCCGAGCAGGGCGCGACCGTCTGGGTGCAGGACTACCAGCTCCAGCTGGTGCCGGCGATGCTCCGCGAGCTGCGGCCCGACCTGCGGATCGGCTTCTTCCTGCACATCCCGTTCCCGCCCATCGAGCTGTTCATGCAGATGCCGTTCCGCGCCGAGATCCTGCGCGGCCTGCTCGGCGCCGACCTGGTCGGTTTCCAGCAGCGGCTCGCGGCGCAGAATTTCGTCCGGCTGGCGCGGCATCTGCTGGGCCTGCGATACGAGGGCCAGTCGATCCAGGTCGACGGCCGCAAGGTCAAGGCTGGGGCGTTCCCGATCAGCATCGACACCGCGGAGATGGAACGGATGGCGGCCGACCCGGCCGTGCAGGCCCGGGCCAAGCAGATCCGTGCCGAGCTCGGCGACCCGGAGACGGTGATCCTCGGCGTCGACCGGCTCGACTACACCAAGGGCATCGAGCTGCGGCTGAAGGCGTTCCGCGAGCTGCTCTCCGACGGCAAGCTCAAGGTGCCGGACGCGGTGATGGTGCAGGTCGCGACGCCCAGCCGGGAGCGCGTCGAGCATTACCAGACGCTGCGGGTCAAGGTGGAGCGCGAGGTCGGCCGGATCAACGGCGAATACGGCCGGGTCGGCATGCCCGCGGTGCACTACCTGCACCAGTCCTACAGCAAGGCCGAGCTGGCGGCGCTCTACGTCGCAGCCGACGTCATGATGGTGACCCCGCTGCGCGACGGCATGAACCTGGTCGCCAAGGAATACGTCGCCTGCCGCGCCAACGGCGGCGGCGCGCTGGTGCTCAGCGAGTTCGCCGGGGCCGCCACCGAGCTGCGCCAGGCGTTCCTGTGCAACCCGCACGACCCGGACGGGGTCAAGGACGCCCTGCTGCGCGCCGCCGGCGCCGAGCCGGCCGAGCTCAAGCGCCGGATGCGCGTCATGCAGCGGCACCTGCGGACCCACGACGTGACGGAGTGGGCCCGCACCTTCCTCACTGAGCTGGCCGGCCCCGACGCCGAAGAGCCGCCCGAGCAGGGCTAAAGGAAGAGGCAGAAGGGGTGGCCGTCCGGGTCGAGGTAGACCCGGACGTCATCCTGGGGCTGGAAGTCGGCCTTGATGGCGCCGGCCTTCTCGGCGTGGGCCCCGGCCGCATCCAGGTCCACGACCTGGATGTCCAGGTGCACCTTCATCTGCGGATCACCGGGGCCGGCCGGCCAGACCGGGCGCACGTACGCCGGCTCGGTCTGGAACGACAGTCCCGGCCCGCCGTTGGGCGCGCCCAGCTTCACCCAGCCGGGCTCGTCCTGGACGACGCTCCAGCCGAGCAGTCGGTGATAGAAGGCCGCCAGTTCCTGCGGGTCCGGGGAGTCGAGCACGATGCCGGACAATGTCATGTGCGGTCGCTCACTCATATCTTCCGGTTACCCACCAGTTTCCCAACTATCCCCGGTTGTCGCCGAGCACCGAGACGACCTCGCCGATCACCACCACCGCGGGCGGCTTGATCCCCGCCGCGGCGGCGGTCGCGGCCACCTCGCCCAGCGTGCTGCGCAGCACCCGCTGGGCGTCCGTCGAGCCCTCCTGCACGATCGCGGCCGGCGTCTGCGGGGCGCGGCCCTCGGCGACGAGCCGGGCGGCGATGGCCGGCAGGTTCTTCAGGCCCATCAGCACCACCAGGGTGCCGCGCAGCCGGGCCAGCGCGGGCCATTCCACCAGCGACTCGGGGCTGTCCGGCGGCACGTGCCCGGAGACGACCGTGAACTCGTGCGCCACGCCCCGATGGGTGACCGGGATGCCGGCCAGCGCCGGGACGGCGATCGAGCTGGTCACCCCGGGCACGACCAGCACCGGTACGCCCGCCTCGGCGCACGCGACGACCTCCTCGCCGCCGCGGCCGAACACGAACGGGTCGCCGCCCTTGAGCCGGACCACGAAGGCGCCGGCCTTGGCCCGCTCCACGATGACCCGGTTGATCTCCTCCTGGGCCACCGAGGCCCCGTACGGGATCTTGGCCGCGTCGACCAGCTCCACATCGGGCCGCAGCTCGTCGAGCAGCATGCCGGGCACGAGCCGGTCGGCCACCACCACGTCGGCGCGGGCCAGCAAGCGGCGGCCCTTGACGGTGATCAGCTCCGGGTCGCCGGGGCCGCCGCCGACGAGGGCGACGTGGCCGCGCAGGGGTTCCTGCTGGCGCTGCGGCGTTTCCTCCAGGGCGGCGGCGATCAGGTCCCGCACCGCGCGGGCGCGCTTGCGGTCGCCGCCGTCGGTGACCGCCACGGTGACCTCGTCGTGCCGGGTCACCGCGGGGGTCCAGGCGGTGGCGGCGTCGCGGTCGTCCGCGCGCACGCAGAACACGGCGCGCTCCTCGGCGGCCACGCTGACCTCGGCGGACGCCGCCGGATCGTCGATGGCCACCTGCACCAGCCAGGCGCCGTCCACGTCGGAGGCGACAAACCGCCGCTCCTGCCAGGTCAGCCGGCCGGCATCCGCGTACGCGCGCAGCGCCGGGGTCAGCGCGGGTGACACGACGTCGACCCGGGCGCCGGCGGCGAGCAGGGCCGGCATCCGCCGGGTCGCCACCGCGCCCCCGCCGACGACCAGCACCCGCCGGCCGGCGAGTTTCAGCGCCATGGGATAGAGGTTCATTTTTCCGAGACTCCCGCCGAGTCGAAGGTGGCCACGTCGTGCAGCACCCGGACGGCGGCGGCGACGATCGGCAGCGCGAGCGCCGCGCCGGAGCCCTCGCCCAGCCGCATGCCCAGATCCAGCAGCGGGGTGAGGCCCAGGTGCGCCAGCGCCAGCGCCGCGCCGGGCTCGACCGAGCGGTGCCCGGCGACCATCGCGGCGACGGCGTCGGGGGCGAACGCGGCGGCGACCACGGCGGCCGAGCCGGCGATGACCCCGTCGATGATCACCGGAACGCGGCGCTCGGCCGCGCCGAGGATGAAGCCGGCCAGCGCGGCGTGCTCCAGACCGCCGAGGGCGGCGAGCGTGGCCAGCGGCTGCCGCGGGTCGGGCGCGTGCCGGACCAGCGCGCCGGCGACGACCGCGATCTTGCGGGCGTGGGTCTCGTCGTCGATCCCGGTGCCCCGCCCGGTCACCGCCGCCGCGTCCGCGCCGGTGAAGGCGGCGACCAGGGCCGCCGCGGGGGTGGTGTTGGCGATGCCCATGTCCCCGGTGATCAGGCACTTCGCGCCGCCGTCGACCAGCGCGCCGGCCACCGAGATGCCCACCTCCAGCGCCGCGCGGGCCTCCTCGACGGTCATCGCCGCCTCGACGGCGAGGTCGCGGGTGCCCCGGCGGATGTTCGCGTCGAGCAGCGCGTCCCCGCCGTGCAGCGGGATCGCGACGCCGACGTCGACGACCATCAGCGAGGCGCCGACCTGGCGGGCGAACGCGTTGATCACCGCGCCGCCGGCCACGAAGTTCGCCACCATCTGGGCGGTGACCTCCTGCGGCCAGGGCGTGACGCCCTGCGCATGCACGCCGTGGTCCCCGGCGAAGACCGCGATCGCGGCCGGGTCCGGCAGCGGCGGCGGGCAGGCGCCGGCCAGCCCGGCCAGGCGTACGGACAGGTCCTCGAGCGCGCCCAACGAGCCGGCCGGCTTGGTCAGGCGGGCCTGTAGGTCGCGGGCGCCGGCCATGGCCGGCTCGTCGGCGGGACCGATCGCGGCGAGGGTCGTCTCCAGGGTCACTGTCGCTCCTTCAGCACATCCGTCAGGGTCGCAAGAAACGCGTCCGTGGTGGCAGTGTCGCGCACCGCGATCCGGAGCCAGTCGGCACCCAGCCCCGGGAAGGTATCGCCACGGCGCACCGCGTACCCCCGTCTCCGCAGCTCAAGACGCACCTGGTCGGCGCCGGACAGGCGGACCGCGACGAAGGCGCTGGCCGCCGGGCCCGCGACAGTGACCTCCGGCACGCCGGCCAGCCCGGCCACCAGGTGTTCGCGTTCGGCCGCCAGGCCGGCGGCGATCGCGCGTTCCGCGGCCACGGCCACCGGGCTCGCGCAGGCGGTCGCCGCGGCCAACGCGGGGGTGGAGACGGCCCAGAGCGGCTGCGCGGTAGCCAGCCGGGCCAGCAGTCCGGCCGGGCCGAGCGCGTAGCCGATCCGCAGCCCGGCCAGCCCCCAGGTCTTGGTCAGGCTGCGCAGCACGATCAGGCCCGGAACGTCGCGGCGCGCGGCCAGCGACTCGGGCTCGCCGCTCACCCCGGGCCGGTAGGTGGTGTCGGCGAACGCCTCGTCCACCACCAGCACCCGGCCCGGCCGGGCAAGCGCGGCCAGCTCGGCGGCCGGGTGCAGCACCGACGTCGGGTTGGTGGGGTTGCCGACGAAGACCAGGTCCGCCTCGTCGGGCACCAGGGCTGGGTCGAGCCGGAAGCCGTCAGCCTCGCGCAGCAGCACCCGCTCGACGACGTGCCCGGCGTTGCGCAACGCGGCCTCCGGCTCGGTGAACTGCGGGTGCACCACGACCGGGCGGCGCGCGTCCCGCAGCGCCTGGGCGATCAGCACGAAGGCCTGGGCCGCACCGGCGGTGAGCAGCACCTCGCCCGGCTCGCGGCCGTGCCGGGCCGCGACCGCGGCGGTCGCCTCGGCGTCCCGGGGGTACGCCGCGAGCTCGGTCAACGCCGCGCGGATCGGCTCGGCGAGCCACGCTGGCATCGGCTGGCGCCGCACGTTGACGGCGAGGTCGACCAGCCCGGGAGCCACCTCGGCATCGCCGTGATGATGCAGGTCCGCCTCCCCTGCGCCGGCGTGCGAAGGAAGATCCACGGAAGAGGTCACACGGCCCAGCATGCCCGATGTGATCCGCCGGATTACTTCGGCCGTTCCGTCGGGACATCGGACGTTTTGTCATACCTTCGAGGGGTGACGCAGACCGGACTCGCCAAAGCTGGACGGATCGCCCCGCTCATCCGCGCCGGTCTCATCGCCGGGGTCCTGGTCGCCGGTCTGATCTTCCCGCTGGTGGCGCTGGCCGGCGCCGGGGCGAAGAGCGGCGCCGACGCGCTGCAGAGCCTGCCGGAGGGACTCACCGAGGTGCCGTCGGCGCAGACCACCTACGTGTACGCCAACGACGGCAAGACGCTGCTGACCACCTTCTACGAGGAGCACCGCAAGCCGACGAAGATCGCGGACATGGCGCCGGCCATCACCCAGGCGATCGTGGCCTCCGAGGACAACCGGTTCTACGAGCACAACGGCGTCGACGCCAAGGGCGTGGCCCGGGCCTTCGTCGCAAACCAGCAGGCCGGCGGCGTCTCGCAGGGCGCGTCCACGCTGACCATGCAGTACGTGCGGATGGCGCTGCGCGACGGCGCACAGACCCCGAAGGAAGCGCTCGAGGCCACCGAGCAGACCACCGGCCGCAAGCTGCGGGAGATGCGACTAGCCATCGAGCTGGAGAAGCGGATCTCGAAGGCGGACATTCTGGAGCGCTATCTCAACTCGGCGTACTTCGGGCACCGCGCGTACGGGATCTTCGCCGCCGCCGAGGTGTTCTTCTCCAAGAAGCCGAAGGACCTGACGCTGACCGAGGCGGCGCTGCTCGCCGGGCTGGTCAAGGCCCCCTCGGCCTACGACCCGGCGACCAACGACCAGCGCGCGGCAACCGAGCGGCGCAACTACGTGATCGACCAGATGCTGAAGATGAACACGATCACCGCGGCCCAGGCGACGGCGGCGAAGAAGACCCGGATCAAGCTGCGGCTGACCACCCCGCCCAACGACTGCGTCTCGGTGTCGAAGAAGCACAACAACTGGGGCTTCTTCTGCGACTACCTGCGCAACTGGTGGATGGAGCAGCCGGCCTTCGGCGGGACGGCGCAGGAGCGCATGGAGAACCTGCGCCGCGGCGGCTACAAGGTGGTCACCACCATCGACCCGAAGATCCAGAAGTCGGCGATGAAGCACATCCTGGACAAGGAGGAGAAGAAGAGCGTCTACGCGCACGGCGAGGTCGTCATCGAGCCGGGCACCGGCCGGATCAAGGCGATGGCAGTGAACCGCAAGTACTCGCTCGACCAGAAGAAGAACGGCGAGCACAGCGACCGGCGCAAGCGCGACCACTTCAAGGGCAACTACCCGAACACGGTCAACCCGCTGCTCGGCGGCGGCGACATGGCGGGATACCAGGCCGGCTCGACCTTCAAGATCTTCACCATGCTGGCGGCCCTGGACGAGGGGATGCCGCTGAACACGACCTTCCACGCCCCGCAGCGCTACGTGTCGAAATACATCACCGCGCCCGGACCGGCGACCTGCGGCGACAACTGGTGCCCGAAGAACTCCAGCGAGTCGATGACCGGCCAGCAGACCATGTGGAGCGGCTTCGGCAAGTCAGTGAACACCTACTTCGTCCAGCTTGAGGAGAAGGTGGGCGCGGAGAAGGCGGTCCGGATGGCCGAGCGGCTGGGCCTGAAGTGGCGCACCGACATCGACCGCACGCTGGCCGGGCCGGACCACGCCGACGGGTGGGGCGCGTTCACGCTGGGCGTCAGCGACGCGACGCCGGTCGAGATGGCCAACGTCTTCGCCACGCTGGGCGCCGAGGGCAAGTACTGCGAGCCGATCCCGGTCCGCATGATCAACACGCGGGACGGGGCCTCGCTGAGCTACCACGGCAAGAAGGTCGCGGGCCCCCGCTGCCGCCAGGAGCTGCGACCCGAGGTCGCGCAGGCGGCGACGGACGCGGCCCGGTGCGTCACCGGCTACGGCGCGGCGAAGGGCAGCTGCGGCGGCTGGGAGACCTCACCCATGGTGTACGCGACGCTGAACCGCCCGGTCGCCGGCAAAAGCGGCACCACCGACAGCAACCGGAGCGCGTGGTTCTGCGGCTTCACGCCCCAGCTCGCGGCGGCGGCCTTCGTGGCGGACCCGGACAACCCGGAGAACACCGTGGGCACGAGCCGGGGCACGATCTCGAAGTTCACCGTGGCGGAGACGCTGAAGGACGCCCTGAAGGGCCAGCCGAAGCTGAAGTTCAACCCGCCGCCGGACGAGATGATCTACGGCGCGCCGTAGCCCGTCAGTGTGCGGCCGAGGTCGGGCGCCAGCGCGGATCCCGGCCGGCCAGGCAAACCGCCTGGTCGAGCAGGTCGGCCTCGTCCTCGATCGGCACGACCGGGCCGAACAGCCCCGGCGTGCCCTCCCGCGGCCCCTGGGACAGAAACTCGATCAGCGGCTCGAGCAGCCGGGGATCGGCGGCATAGCCCTGGCCGGTCGCGCGGGCCAGATCCCAGCCGTGCATGGTCAGCTCGTTGACCGCGACCGTGCCCATCACCGTGGCCGGCAGGGTCACGCCGCCGGCCCGGGCGGTGCCCTCCCACGCCGAGGGCGCGCGCCAGGCGATCGCCAGATCCTCCAGGACGACCGGAAGCCGGCTGCGCCACTGCGGGGACAGATTGGCCGCCGACGGCGGCGGCGGGGCGTCATCGGTGCCGGGCGCGCCGGACCTCTTCTGCGCCGCCTGGGTGAACGCCCGGGACAGGCCGGTCAGGTGGTCGAGCAGATCGCCGACGCTCCAGCCGGGGCAGGGCGTCGGCAGGCCCAGGTGATCGTCGGTGATGCCCAGCAACAGCGACCGCACCCGGCGGACCGGCGAGGCTAAATCCAGCGGGACACGGTCGGCCACGGGAGTGCTCCCTTCTCGTCGAACACCCTCACCGTACGGAAGAGGTGCGACATCGGCAGACATCGTTCGGATGATCAGGTGGTCGGCGGGGTCAGTCCCGACAGCGACAGGGTCTGCTCGCCCGGATCGCCGTCCGGCGGCGGGCTGGCCATCACGGGCTGCACCTGGGCCAACATCGCCGTCGGTTGTCCCGCTCCTTGGTGTCCCGCTCCTTGGTGTCCCGCTCCTTGGTGTCCCGCTCCTTGGTGTCCCGCTCCTTGGTGTCCCGCTCCTTGGTGTCCCGCTCCTTGGTGTCCCGCTCCTTGGTGTCCCGGAGACAGCATCGCCGCGACCAGGCGGCGGGCGATCTCCGGCGCGCCCGCCCAGTGCAGCCCGAGCTGCGACGCGTGCACCTGACGCCAGACGAAGCCCTCCGGGTTGCCGCCGGCCCAGGTCCAGGCCGGAACCGGGCCGGACCGCGGCGTCACGATGGCCCGGTGCTGCTTGTAGCCGGTGATCCGGGCGCCGGCCGGGGCCAGCGGCGAGGTCGCCGGGGCGGTCGCCTCCCGGTAGCCCGCGATCGTCTGGCCCGCCGTCTGCGCCGACGCGTCCAGCACCCCGCACATCGGGCGGCCGTCGAAGTCCCGGGTCAGCCAGGGCAGGCCGACCCCCTCGGCGATGATCGGCAGGTGGTCGTGGGCGAGCTGGGCCACGGCCGCGCACAGCCGGCGGTTCGCGGACAGCTCCTCCGCGTAGCCCTCCGGCAGAGCCGCCCCGATCATGAGCCCGCGCGTGCCCGCCGGCAGGGTCTCGTCGCGCAGCGGGTCGACGATCGCCACCTCGGCGCCCGCCGCCGTGAGCAACTCGACCGTCTCCACGTACGTGTAAGGAGCGCCCGGCCCGCCCGCCAGCGCGATCACCGGCCGGTGCTCCGGCGGCACCGGCGGCTCGCCGGTCGCCTCGGCCAACGCGTCCGCCGGCGACCAGGCCTGATCGGGCAGCGGCGGCGCCGCATCCGCCAGCGCCATCACCCGATCGAGGTCGATCGCGGCGGCGACCGCCTCCCCGAGCCGGCGCACGGCGCGGACGGCCTCGACCGAACGGTGCGCGACCGGCACCGGACCCTGCGCGCGGCCGGGCAGCACGGCGGGAAGGTCGCCGCGGCGCAGAGCGCCCAGGACGGGCATGCCGATATCGTCCAGCGCGGTCCGCAACATCTCCTCGTGGCGCGGCGAGGCCACCCGGTTGAGGATGACGCCGCCGAGGTGCACCATCTCGTCGAACATCCGGAACCCGTGCACCAGCGCCGCCAGCGAGTGACCCATCGCGGCCACGTCCACCACGAGCACCACCGGCGCGCGCAGCGCGGCGGCGACTGCGGCCGTACCGTCGATCTCAGGTTGGCCGGTCAGGCTGTCGAACAGGCCCATCGCGCCCTCGATGACCGAGATCTGCGAGCCGGCCGCGCCGTGCGCGAACAGCGGCGCGATGCGCTGCGCGCCGACCAGGCGCGGGTCGAGGTTGCGGCCGGGACGCCCCGCGGCCAGGCCGAGGTAGGCGGCGTCGGTGTGATCGGGGCCGACCTTGAAGCCGGTGGCCGGCACGCCCCGCGCGGAGCAGGCGGCGAGCAGACCGACCGCGATCGCGGTCTTCCCATGCCCCGACGAGGGTGCGCTCACCACCAGGCGCGAGTGGGCGGACATCATGGCTCCCTCGGGGATACGGAAAACGGCGGCGACATGATATTGACCGCCGAACATCGCACCCTACCCGCCAGCGGAAAGCGGCGCCCGGGAGCCGGGGTAGCCTCAGCTCGTGTACCGGTTCCTGCTGACGCCCCGCTGGCTGGCCGCCGCGGCGCTCACCGTGGCCGCCTCGGTGATCATGGTATTCCTGGGCAACTGGCAGCTGCACCGCTACCAGGAGCGCAGCGCGATCAACACCCGGATCGACGCGGCCGACTCCACCCCCGCGGTGCCGCTGACATCCGTGCTGGCCAAGCCCGCCGCGCCGGGCACGCCCGGGTCCTCCCCCGGCAAGGACGCGGCGTGGACGAAGGTCACCGTCACCGGACGCTACGACCCGGCCCACGAGATCCAGGCGCGCGGCCGCACGGTCGACGGCTCGGTAGGCTTCGAGATCGTCACCCCGCTGCTGCTCGCCGACGGCACGGCGGTCCTGATCGACCGCGGCTGGGTGCCGTCGAAGGACGGCGACGCCATCTCGGCGCCGGTGGCCCCGGCCGCCCCGACGGGCGAGGTCACGGTGGTCGGCCAGGTGCACCTGTCGGAGAGCCGGCCGGCACCGCTGGCCCGGCGCGACGGCCGGATCGACACCCGGCGGATCGCGGTACCCAAGCTGGCAAAAGAGCTCCCATTCCCGGTGTACGGGGCATACGTGCTGGTCAGCGACCCCGAGCCGGGCTTCAAGGGCACACCGATCGACCACGAGGACTCGTGGCAGAACGGCGGCTACGCGGTCCAGTGGTGGCTGTTCGCGGTGATGGCGCTGCTGGCGTACGGGTGGCAGGCCCGCAAGGAAGCCAGCGGAGACACGCCGAAGAAGCGGGTGGACCGGGTGGCGGCGGCAGACCAGCGCCTGGCGGCCGTTCCCAGCACGCGGCAGCCCGACTAACCTCGGCGGAGTGACCTTTCCGGACTCCGCGCCGAGCGACCCCTGGAGCGTGCCCGCCCCCGAGCAACTGGTTCCGCTGGACCCGGTGCTGCCGGGCCCGGTGATCGTCCAGATCGGCGACATGGGCGTGACATCGACGCTGGTTTACACCCCCGCCGGCGACATACCCCTGGCGGGCTCGACGTGGACGGTGCACGACTACTGGCACAACGAGCAGAAGATCCCCCCGTGGGCGATCGTGGCGGCGGTGGCGGGCTTCTGCGTGCTGACGGTCTTCAGCCTGCTGTTCCTGCTGGTCAAGGTGACGATCCCGCGAGGAACCGTGCAGGTAACGGTGACGAACGCGACCCGGCAGTACGTGGCCCGCATCCCGGTGACCGACCAGTCCCAGGTCACATACATCCACCAACAGGTCAACTACGTCCGCTCCCTGGCAGCTCTTTAGTTGATTTGAGAGGTCTTGGTGGATTTTGGCCCCTCTGAGGGCTTTTTCGCGAGCGTCGAAGGCCGGCATCAAGTCCGAAACCGCCTGACTACGCCGCTATGCCAAGCGTCGCCCGCTACGCCGAGCGTCGCCCGCTACACCGAGCGTCGCCGCTACACCGAACGTCGCCGCTTCGCCTGCGCGGTGCCGGTGGCTTGATGCCGAGGGGTCAGATTCCGGATGTAACGGATCTTTCCGGGCGGATTGGGCGCCTGGCTTGTGTACCGATTGCTGGCCGCACCTGAATTCGGGCAGTCATTCACAGACCTTGGAGATCTACGGTGTGCTCGACACCAGCACGTATCAAGGTCGCGACCATCGGCGACGATATGCGTGGTTTGCGAGGAGGGTCCCAGGATGTGGGACCGGATGCTCAGGAGGCGGTCACCGTGACCGGCATGCGGGACGGGGCTCATCAGCTGGACGTGGTGTCCGCATGGTGGACCGCCGAGGCGGGGCCGAGGTGCCTCGTCCGTCACGAGGATGGGCTATAGACCGAACGCACCCGGACACTCATGAACAGGACTCTCCGAGGGCCGCTGGTTACCAAGTCTTCACACCCGGAGTTGATCACACGGGGCGGGAACCGATGGCCTGGTTTTCCGGTCGGTCAGATCTGTGAAGCGGGTGTCCTCCTTCCGGCGTCCCCAGCGCCAGCTGCGCGGAAGCGGGCGTTGACGTCGCTCGGCCATCACACCGGCCGGCCGGTCTCTTGGCGGCCGGTCTCTTGGCGGACCTCTCAGGCTTCGAAGGCGGCTGCTGGCCTGTCAGGCGTCAGGCTTTGCTCGGCAGCTCTGCCGTGTGCCGAACGCAGTCGACCACTCACGCCGAAGGGAGCCGACCGCCGAGCGATGCGCCGGTCACGGATAGCGGGTCTCAGGCAGTGGACACGGCCTGCGAGCCGCTCAAGCCTCCGGGGTCGCGGGCAGCCCGATGGCCTTGACCATGTCGATGGTGTCGGCTTCCTCCGCGCGCTTGTCGTCGCGATATCGCAGGACCCGGGCGAACCGCAGCGCCACGCCTCCCGGATATCGCGGTGAGGTCTGCACGCCGTCGAAGGCGATCTCGACGACCTGCTCGGGCCGGACGGTGACGACCCAGCCGGAGTCCTCGATCGCGAGCTCCCTGAACCGCTCGGTCTGCCAGCGCAGGAGCTCGTCGGTGAGGCCCTTGAACGTCTTGCCCAGCATGACGAACCCGCCGGTCTCCGGATCCCGGGCACCGAGGTGCAGGTTGGACAGCCACCCCTGGCGCCGGCCATGCCCCCACTCGACGGCGAGGACGACAAGATCCAGCGTGTGCCGCGGCTTGACCTTGACCCAGGCCGAGCCCCGGCGACCCACGTCGTACGGTGCCTCCTGGGCCTTGATCACGACGCCCTCCTGCCCGGCGGCGAGCGCGGCGGCGAAAGCCTCGGCGGCCTGCGCCTCGGTCTCGACGGTCCGCCGCCCGACGATCAGCTCGGCGGGCAGCGCGTCGGCCAAGGCGGCCCAGCGCACCCGCCCCGGCTCGTCCAGCAGATCGGTGCCGTCGAGGTGCAGCAGGTCGAAGAAATACGGAATTAAGGCAGGCCCCTCGGCCGGCCCGGTGGCGTCGCCACGCCGGGCGCCCCTGGTGGCGGCCCGGCTCGACGTCTCCTGGAACGGCCGGGGCCGCCCCTGGGCGTCGAGCGCCATGGCCTCGCCGTCGAGCACGAACTCGCGCGCCGGCACGGCCCGCGCGGCGGCGACGACGTCGGGCAGCCGGGAGGTGATGTCGTCCAGGCTGCGGGTGAAGACGGCGACGTCATCGCCGGACCGATGCACTTGGATGCGAATGCCGTCGAGCTTCACATCGACGGTGGCCGGGGAACCGGTCGCCAGCAGCGCGGCACCGACATCGGGCGCACTGCCCGCGAGCATCGGGGTCAGCGGGGTGCCGACCCGCAGGCTGATCTCGGCAAGAGCGGGCGCCCCGCCGGTGAGCGCGGCGACAGCCACCTGTTTAAGGTCGCCGGAGAGCAGCAGCGCCCGGCGCACAGCCGTGCCGGGCACCTCGGCGGCGCGGGCGATCGCATCGGCGAGCAGCCCGGCCTGGGCGCCCTGACGAAGCTCACCGCCGAACAGGCCGACGAGCAGGCGCTGCTCATCGGCGGTGGCCCGCCCGAAGAGCCCGGCCAGCAGCTCACGACGGCGAGCCTGCGATCCGGCACCGGAGACGACGGAGATGGCGGCGATCCGGTCGTCGACCTCGGCCACGGTAAGGCTGGGCTCGAGGGCGGGGGTGGGCCGGTCGCGCAGGCCGGCATAGCCGACCCCGGTCTGGCGCTGCGGCAACTCGCCGGCCAGGTAGGCGGAGCCGGCGGCCAGCTCGTTCGGCTCGAGACGCCGCAGGGCATCGGCGAGCAAGTCGATCTTGGCCTTGCGGCCGGAGGTGGCGGAAACGGCTGCCGAGGTGGCTGCCAGGTCGAGGAACTGCACGAACCCCATCCTGGCAGCCACCTACGACATTCTCCGGCCGGTCACGATCCGCTCCCCCGTGAAGCGTTCGCAACCGGCCTCGTCCGCGGCCACGCCAGCCAAGCAATCCGCCCCGATCGCGCGTGTCACGGCCGGGCCGGCCAACGGCGACCGGGGGCGGGCGTGCCCCACGCGGCTGCTTGGCCAGCGGCCGACCGACGGCCTGCGGTAGGCGTGCCCGATGTAGCCACCAGTTCGGCGGCCGACCCGCTCAGCCGCAGCGCGGGCGGGCGCGTCCCACGCGGTAGCCGGTCGGCGGCCGACCCGCTCAGCCGCGGCGTGAGCGAGCGCGTCCCACGCGGTAGCCGGTCGGCAGCCGACCCGCTCAACCGCGGCGTGAGCGAGCGCGTCCCACGCGGCTGCTTGGCCAGTCGCCGACCGACGGCCAGCGGTAGGCGTGCCCGATGTAGCCACCAGTTCGGCGGCCGACCCGCTCAGCCGCAGCACAGGCGGGCGCGTCCCACGCGGTAGCCGGTCGGCGGCCGACCTGTTCGGCCACCGGATCGGGAGCTCGGGGTAGGGCCTGCCGCCCGGCGTGCCCCGTGGCGACGGGGCGCGCCGGGCGACGGGCCCGGGGACATGGAACAAAGTCAGGCGGCAACCGGCTCCGCAATGCGGTAGCCGCGGGCGCGAATAGCCTCGGCGACGCGGCTGAGCTGCGTGTCGAGCTGGCACAGGGCGTCCGACAGCTCGGCGAGCTGGTCGGTGAGGGCGGTCTCGTCCCACCCGGAGACGTCGACGTCCCCCAGAGCACTGCCGGCGGCGCGGAGCGCCACGATAGCCTCGTTCGAACTCATGTTCGAATCCTAACAGGAGTGATCTCACCCGCGCAGCAGACTCACCCGATCAAGCGACGCAGATAACAGCAGCAGACAAACCCTCGCCCAGAGCGCCGCGCTCGGCATACTCCGGGCCACCGATCGAAGCCGCACCGCTCGACGGACCTTGCGGCGCAGCGGTGCGGCCTGACCAGGAATTCCAAGGTCGGAAGCGCAGTGCGAACCGGCCCTCGGCCGCCCTACGAGGAACAGAACAACACATCGGCAGCCCACAGCCTCACCAGTGAAAGGCGTCGCGGCCGGCGCAGGTCAGGGCCGGCCGCCGGCTCCCGCGTCCGACAAGCTCGGCGCGCACGCAGGACTGCGGCACCTGCAACGGCCGCGGGCTCAGCGGCGTATCTGATTGGGCCCCGCAGCAGGCCGCCAGGGTGACGGCCGCCGTGCCGGTTACTGCGGCATGGCCTGCCGGAACACCGACGCTGCCGCGGACGGCGCGGCCGCTGCGGCCACAAACCCGTCCGGCCGTACGAGGTAGAGCTGCCCCGGAAGCAGCAGCGTCTGCGGCGCGGCCTCGAACAAGTGCACCGGCAGCCCCAGCTCCGGCACTTCGGCGCGCTCGACGCCGCCGTACCCGTGGATCTGCCACTGCAGTGACCGCAGCACCTCGTAGTTGCCGCCGGCCCAGGGCAGCCGGCGGCCGATCACTGGGTCCCGCCGTGCGTCCGAGGACATGCGGTAGTGGATCCGGATCTGGGAGACGTACTGGAAGAAGCGCGACCCGCCGGCCGTGCGCGGCAGCACGCGGACGCCGACCGGCGCCAGCAAGGGGACGACCAGCAGGCGGAGCGCCCGCAAGGTCATCCGCTGCGATGTGATGAAGCCGAACAGGCGGTCGGTCGTCGCCACCAGCGTCTTGGCCACCGGCCGCCGCTCGGCCTCGTAGCGGTCCAGCCACGCGTCGCCGGCCCGGCCGTGCACCGCGTCCGCGAGCTTGAAGGCCAGGTTGTGCGCGTCCTGCAGGCCGGTGTTCATGCCTTGGCCGCCGACCGGTGAGTGCACGTGGGCCGCGTCGCCGGCCAGGAAGAACGGGCCGTCGCGGAACCTCGCCGCGACCCGGTGATGCACCTTGTAGGTGGCGAACCAGCGGGACTCGGCATAGGTCACCGCGAAGGAGCGGCGGATCCGGGCCCGCGCGTCCGCCTCGGCGATCTTGTCGTCGCCGTCGTCGTCCCGGGCCAGGCCGATCAGGCGCCAGTTGCCCCGGCCGCGCATCGGAAAGCCGAGCAGGAACTCGTCGCCGCCCGGCCGGACGTTGATCGCGTCGTCGACCAGCCCGCCCACCGCCGCGGCGTCGATGACGTAGAAGGTGTGCGGGTTTGTCACGCCGTCGAACGCGATGCCGCGCGACCTGCGGACCACGGAATTCGCGCCGTCCGCGCCGACGCAGAAGCGGGCGGTGATCGTCTCGTCGCCCACCACCGCCTCGACGTGCTCCGGCGTGGCCGTCAACGAATCGACCTGCCGCCCCCAGCGGACAGCGCCGCCAAGCGCCTGCAGGTTCTCATACAAGATCTCCTCGTTGCGGCTCTGCTCCAAGACCTCGATCCACGGGTACGGCGTGACGCCCGTGCCCAGTGGCCCCGTCGGGATCCGCCCGAAGGCGCGGCTGCCGAAGCCCGGGGCCAACGCCTCGGCCCGGTGTGCCGCCGCGAGCACCTTGTCGGCGATGCCGAGCTGGTCGTACACCTCCATGCTGCGGGCTTGGACCACCAACGCCCGCGATTGGATGGTCGGGCCGTCCTTGCCGTCCACGACGACGACCCGGACGCCGAGCTTCACCAGCCAGTTCGCCAGCATCAGCCCGGTGGGGCCGGCGCCGACGACCAGCACGTCGCAGCTCAGCTCGGCGGCCACGTCACTTGCCCAGCGCAGCCACGTTGCGCAGCAGCAGGGCCTCGGCCAGGCACACCCGGGCGAACTCACCGAGGTGCAGGCTCTCGTTCGGCCCGTGTGCGCCGGCGTAGGGATCCTCGACGCCGGTCACCAGGATCGCCGCCTCCGGGAACAGCTCCTGGAAGGTGGCGATGAACGGGATCGAGCCGCCCACGCCCATGTCGACCGGCGCCACCCCGTCCCAGGCCGCCTGGAACGCCGCCCGGGCGGCGTCGAACGCCGGGCCGGTCGCGTCGATCACGCAGGGCTCGCCGCCGCTCTCCAGCGTGACCTCGACATGCGCCCCCCACGGCACGAACTTTTCGACGTGGGCGCGGATCGCCGCGTACGCCGAATTCCAGTCGTCGCCGGGCGCCAGCCGCACGCTCAGCTTGGCCTTCGCCCGGGGCACCAGGGCGTTCGGCGCCTCGCTGGTCTTCGGTGCATCGATGCCGAGCACCGCGATGGCCGGCTTCGTCCAGATCCGGTCGGTGAGCCGGCCCTCGCCGATCAGCTTGACGCCGTCGAGCACGCCGGCCTCGTGGCGGAAGCGGTCCTCCGGGTAGTCGACGGTCGCGCCCTCGCGGCGGGTCAGGCCGTCGACGACGACCTCGCCGTTCTCGTCGTGCAAGGTGGCGATGAGCCGGGCCAGGACGGTGAGCGCATCCGGCACCGCGCCGCCGAACATGCCGCTGTGCACGGCGTTGCCCAGCGTGCTGACCTCGACGAAGCAGTTGACCAGGCCGCGCAGCGACGTGGTCAGGGCGGGCACGCCGATGTCCCAGTTGCCGGAGTCGGCGATGACGATGACGTCGGAGCGCAGCGTCTCCTTGTGTGTTTCGAGCAGTTCGTCGAGCGACTCGGAGCCGTATTCCTCCTCGCCCTCCACGAACAGCACCACCCCGACCGGCAGCTCCGCCCCGAACGCCCGCAGCGCGGCGACGTGCGCCATCACCCCGGCCTTGTCGTCGGCGGCGCCGCGGCCGTAGAGCCGGCCGTCGCGCTCGACCGGCTCGAACGGGTCGCTGGTCCACAGCGCCGGGTCGCCGGCGGGCTGCACGTCGTGGTGCGCGTAGAGCAGCACCGTCGGCGCGCCCTCGGGTGCCGCCTTATGGCCGATGACGGCGGGCTGACCCGTGCCGCGGACGATCTGCACGTCGAGCCCGCAACCGCGCAGGAGCTCGGCCACGGCCTCGGCGGACCGCTCGACGTGCGAGTGGTCGAAGCCGTCGAACGCGATCCCGGGAATGCGGACCAGCCGCTCGAGGTCGGCACGGACACCGGGCAGCTCCCGCGCGATCGCGGCGCGCAATTCGTCTTCAGAAAGGCTCATGAGCCGATCCTAGGCCGGGCGGCCCGGGCTGCGAGGGCCCACTTCGACGCCTGTGGACAACTCAGCTCTCGGGTGGTGGCGGCGGCTCCTCCTCGTCGCTGCGGCGACCCTTGCCGGCCCAGCCTCGTGCGCCCCGCGCGGCGGATCCGGCCAGGTCAGCGGCGCCGTCGCCGAGCTTGCGGAGCAGGCCGACGAGCGGATCCTGCGAGTCTTTGAAAGATTGCCGGTACGAATCCGCGGCGGCCTTGACGTCATCGGTGACCGAGGCGTTGCCGTCGGAGTCGCGACGCGGGTAGTCGCCGCCGAGGATCCGGCCGTACTCGCCGGAGTCGATCCATTTGCGCAGCTCAGCGGCGCGCGCGACGGGCACGGGGTGGGTGCTCCAGGTCGTCATGCCCAGCTTGTGGATGCTGTCGCGCAGGTCGCCGCCGCCCTCGTACTCGGCGGCCTGCTCAAGGAAGGCGGCCGTGTCGATCTGGCTGAGGTCGCCGCCGCCGGCCAGCTTCATCAGCAGCCGGGTCGACGCGGCCGGGTCCTGACCGGCGAGCAGGCCCGCGCGGTCGGCGGACAGCTCGGCCTTGCGCCACCACTCGAACATCGCCGCGATGATCGCGCGCAGGGCGATCGCGCCGACCGGCAGCCAGCTCAGGTTCGCCGCCCACCGGGTGAGGATCATCATGATCGTCTTGTAGACGGCGTGACCGCTGCGTACGTGCCCGATCTCGTGGCCCAGCAGCGCGCGCAGCTCCTCGTCATCGAGCTTCTCCACCGCGGCGGTGGTGATGACGATGAACGGCTTGTCCATGCCGATCGCCTGGCCGTTGATCATCGGCGACTGGCTCACATAGAGCTCGGGCAGCTCGGCCACGTCGAGCGCGGCGGCGGCCTCGGCGAAACGCTGGTAGACACGCGGATACTGGCGGTGGTCGACCCGGATCGAGCCGGCCAGGTATTGCAGGCGGAAGCCGCGCTCGTTCCACATGCCGAAGAAGGCCTTCACCACGTCGTCGAAGCCGCGCAGCTCCCGCAGGGCGGTCAGGGCGCCACGGTCGGCGGGGTGCTCCCAGGCACGCGAGCTGATGCCGGTAAGCGTGATCCGGCGCCGCGCCGGGCGGTTCTCGTCGTCGGTCGTCATCGTCCGTCCCCGTTCCCGCCGCTCACGCGGCTGATCGTGGTCCACTCCGGCAGCGCCGTCAGAGCCGTTCGTACCGATCGTCGAAACCCTCCGCGGCCCCGTCGACGCGAAGATCCACGTGCGCCTCAGTCGCATCGGCGGCGAAGTGCCGGTCCTCGTTCATGCGCCAGCGCTCAAGGTACGCCCGAAAGGCAACATCGTCGCGGCCGTCGCGTGCCAAGGCCCGCCGCCGCCGCAGATCGGCGGGCGCGGCGACGAAAACGGCGTAGGAAAGCTCCGGCCGGATCTCCCGCCGGGCGGCGGTCACCCCCTCCAGGAGTACGGCCGCAGCAGGCTCGACAGTGACCAGGCTGCCACCGAACTCCTGCCGATGCCAGAGGTAGCGGCGATAGGTGGCCGGGCGGCCGTGCCGCAGCGGGTCGAGCACCTGTTGTTCGAGCCGCTCCCAGAAGCTGAACTGGTCGTCCCAGCCGTCGAGCAGGTCGTCGGTGTGCACGACGGGAATGTCGGCGACCTTGCCGAGCCGATCGGCGAACCAGCTCTTGCCCGCCCCGCTGGGCCCGTCGACCGCCACCAACCGCACCGGCCCGAGCAGCGGCGGCCGCCGAAGGATCCGCTCCGCGAGCGAGGCGAAGGACTCAGCGCCCATCCGCCGCTCCCGGCTCGGCGGGAGCGCCCGGGGGAATGAACGGCAGGCCGGTGGCCGGGCCGGACTCGATGAGTCGCCACAGGGCGTCCGTATCGAGGTGTTCCTCGACGAGGTCGCCGAGGACGTCCAAGGCACGCTCTCGTACCTCCGCGAAGCGGGTGTCCGGCGCCACCTCGAAGCCGTGCCGGCCCGCCTGCCGCGCGGCCTCGGTCAGGAAACGGCGGCGGAACTCATCCGACTCGAAGGCCCCGTGCCAGTGCGTGCCCGAGACTGCGCCGACGACCGCGCCCTCCGGGGCACCGTCCGCGTACCGCAGCAACGGCGCGGGATCGCCGGCCGACACGTACCCGTGATGGATCTCGTAGCCACTCACCGGGACCTGCCCCCAGGCAGCGCCCCGCGATCGGGCCAGGGTCTTGCGTGCACCGAAGGTGACGTCGACCGGCAGCAGGCCGAGGCCGGCAACGGTGCCGCGGCGGCTCTCGACGTCGTCGTGGATCGTGTCGGCGAGCATCTGGAAGCCGCCGCAGATCCCGACGAGCGGCTTGCCGGCGGCCGCGTGCGCGCGGACCGCGTCGGCCAGGCCGGTTTCGCGCAGCCACGCCAGGTCGCTGACCGTGGCCTTGGAACCCGGCAGGACGACCAGGTCGGCGTCGGCGATCTCGGCCGGCTCGATCGTCAGCCGGACCTGCACACCGGGCTCGGTGGCCAGCGCCTCGGCGTCGGTGGCGTTGGAGATCCGCGGCAGCCGGACCACGGCCACCCGCAGCCACTCGGTGCCGCGTGGGGCGGCGGGCCGGCCGAGCACCCGCCCGTACGCCAGGGAGTCCTCGGCATCCAGCCACACGTCCAGGTTGAACGGCAGCACGCCGTGCACCGGGCGCCCGGTGGCCGCGGTGATCATGTCGAGCCCGGGCCGCAGCAGCCCGAGGTCGCCACGGAACTTGTTGATGACGAAGCCGCTGATCAGCGCCTGGTCCTCGGGACTGAGCAGCGCGAGGGTGCCGAACAGCGCCGCGAAGACCCCTCCGCGGTCGATGTCACCCACGACGATCGCCGGCAGCCCGGCGCGCCGGGCCAGGCCCATGTTGACGAAGTCGCCGGCCCGCAGATTGATCTCGGCCGGGCTACCGGCGCCCTCGCAGATCACCGCGTCGTACTCGGCGCGCAGCTCGGCCAGGGTCGCGTGCGCGGTCTCGGCCAGCCGGGGCCGCAGCGACCGGTAGTTGCCCGCGGTCACGGTGTCGATCGCCTGCCCGAGCAGCACGACCTGGCTGGAGAAGTCGCTGCCGGGCTTGAGCAGCACCGGGTTGAAGCGAATGTCAGGGGCGATCCCGCACGCGGCGGCCTGCATGGCCTGGGCCCGGCCGATCTCGCCGCCACGCCCGTCGGCGCCGACCACGACGACCGAGTTGTTGGACATGTTCTGCGCCTTGAACGGCGCGACCTTGACCCCACGACGATGCAACCACCGACAGATCCCGGCGGTGAGCACGCTCTTGCCGGCGTCGGACGTGGTGCCGGCGACCAGCAGCCCGCCGCTCACCGCCCACCTGCCCGGCGGCGAAGACCGGACCGGACCAGTGCGACGCCCGCGGCGAGCACGGCGGCACCGAGCCCGGCCGCGCCCGACAGCCGGGCGGCGCGGCGCAGATGACCCGCGGACGGTCGCGGCCCGTCACCCAGCAGCGGCCTGGTCTCGGTACGCCCGAAGTAGACGTTGCGACCGCCCAGCCGTACGCCCAGCGCCCCGGCCATGGCCGACTCGCACTGACCGGCGTTGGGACTGGGGTGATCGTTGCGATCCCGGCGCCACACCCGCAGGGCCTCGGCCCGCCGGCCCCCGACCAGCGGCGCGGCGGTGATCGTCAACAGCCCGGTGAGCCTGGACGGCACCAGGTTGAGCAGGTCGTCGAGCCGGGCGGAGGGCGTGCCGAAGCGGGCATACCGCGGCGACCGGTGCCCGACCATGGCGTCGAGGGTGTTGGCGGCCCGGTAACCGAGCAGCCCCGGCAGCCCGAGTAACCCGCCCCAGAGCAGCGGCGCGACAACGGCGTCGGAGGTGTTCTCGGCGACCGACTCGACCGTGGCACGGGCGAGCTCCGGCTCATCGAGGGTCGACGGGTCCCGGCCGCAGAGATGGCTGAGCCGACCGCGTGCCGCGAGAAGATCACCGCGCTCCAGATGAGCGGCCATGACGGCCGACTCGCGGCGAAGCGTGCGGCCACCGAGCACGGTCCAGGTCGCGACGGCGACCAGAACGGCCCGAGCGACGGGCTGCCGCCGGGTGAGGACGGAGGCGGCAAGACCCACGACCACGGGCACGCCCACCGCGACGGTGGTGAACGCCACACCGGCCCGCCGATGTGGCGCGTAGAGCCGACGCTCCAGCGCGCCGGCGGCCTGCCCGAACCCCGCTACGGGATGCAGCCGCCGAGGGTCGCCCAGCACCGCGTCCAGCGCGAAACCGGCCAGCAGCCCGACCGCGTCGGCCGTTGCGGCGCCTCGGGGGCCCGATCGCACGCTCAGCATCCGCCCAGTTCCTTCCATCCCGACCACCCTAGTGAGCTCCTCTGGTAGGCACCGGCCCGCCCACCTACCAGGCCTGCCTGGTCGTCTCCGCCCGATCCACCCGGGCCGGCCGCCGTCCCGGCGACGGGGGCGGCGGCCGGCGGAGCCGCCCGCTCTGCTCGGGCGCAGTTCCGCTTTGCCGAGCGGTTTCGCCTTTCTCTCGGGAGAGTGCCCCGGAGCAGGACGGTTGGCCCGGGTTGGCGGGTGGGTGCCGACCACCGAACACCCACCCGCCGTCCGGTCGTTCACGGCGCTCACCCCAGGGCACCGGCCCGACCGGATCCGGCGGCGACGGAACACGGGGAATCTTCCGCCGCCGCGTATCAGGGCCCGGCCGTCGCCAGCCCTGGGGAGAGCGGCGACCGGACCGCCGGCGGCGACTGGCGCCGCACGGCAGGGGGTTCGGCGGATGGGTGCCGACCACCGGACACCCATCCGCCGGGCCGACGGGACTCGCTCGCGCCCCCGGCGAGGCCCATCGACCGTCCGGCCCTCGGCCACCCGCACCGATGCCGGTGCGTTCCGCCCGACCTGCCTGTGCGGTGGCGGCCGCGGAGGTCGGCGCCGGAGCACAGAGCGGTCGGTCGGGTGGGCAGAAGGGAGGGCCAGTCCGGCACCGCCGTTGCGGAACCCACGGGGGAAAGGTCGGCCTCGCAACGGCGGCGGTTCAGAAGGCGATCACGCCACAGCGATCACGCCAGGGCGCTGACCGTGGGCGGTCACGCGGGGACGGGCTGGCGCCGGGGGCTCCGGCTTCGGCCCGTGCGGCGGGCCGGGCCCTCGCCCTCGACCGCTCCCTCCGGGGCAGGGCCGGGAGTCGGAACCAGCTCTGGCTCCGGCTCGGCAGGGTCCGGAATCGGGCTCGCGTCGCCGACCGGGATGACCATGGTCGTGTCGAAGGGCTCGATGCTTCCACCGCGGAAGGCTGCCACCGGGTCGAAGCCGCCCGGTGTCGTGGCCGGGACGTCGTCGAACGTCGGCTCGTCGCCGTCCAGCGTGCCGTCGCCGTACACCACGGGGGCCTCGTCCTCCGCGACCGGCATCGCCGCCTCGCCGCGGACCTGCCCCTCGGCCTCCACCGTCTCGGTGGCGCTCATCGCGGACGCCGGCTTGTTGCGGAAGAACCGGCCCCGGCCGCGGGCCAGATCGTGACCGACCGACATCGCCTCCATCTCGTACGTGGTGCGCAGGTTGCCCTCCGAGTCGGTCCAGTCACGGGTGTAGAGGCGTCCCGCCACCACGACCGGATCGCCGACCGTGACGGATGCCGCCACTCCCTCGGCGAGCCGGCGCCAGCAATTGACGCGTACCCGGAGGTGGTTGCCGTCCACCCAGCGGCCGGTGTCCCTGTCCACCCGGCGGGCGGTCGACGCCACCCGGAAGTTCGCGACCAGGGTGTTCGTGCTGGCGGTGCGGCGCCACTCCGGCGCGGTCAGAACGTTCCCGACCACCACGATGTTGGTGTCGAACATTTCCGGCCTGGCCGTGACCTGCAACGGCGGCCGAATCAACCCCCTGACCTGCAATTACTACGTTTGGTGACGTTGGCTGATGTTGGCCTTCTGCGGACGTCCTGCGGACTGGCTGCGGACTGATGCTCGGCCAGCATTGTCAATTATGCTCCTCGCGCATATAGTCAACGTCAGCCAACGCTCGCCAGCGTGAAACACAGGCGGGCCCGGCGGGGAGTTCAGACCTCCCCGCCGGGCCCTTGATCGGAAGAGGACTCCGACCCATGAGCATCATCGCAACTGCCCCCGTCCGCGTCACGAGCCGGCTCGACCTGGCCGACACCGGGCAGCTGCTCCGCTGCCCGACCTGGTGCTCTGGAGTGCACGACGTTGATGGCCTCCACGAGCACACCGTGGAGATCACGGCCACCAACGCGGCGCTCACCAACGAGCAGGCGACCGCCGCGGTGATCGTCCACCGCTACGACGACGAGACCACCGCGCCCGCGCTGGTGCGGCTGGCCGTCACCGAGGGCGCCGAGGCCGGCTACCCGGGCTTTCAGGGCACTCTCGGATGGGCCGGAACGCCGGAGCAGGCCGAGCGCCTCGCCCTGGCCCTCATCGAGGGCGCCCGCATCGTCCGCGAGATCGCGGCCGGCGCCCGGTGACGCGCCTGGCGTGCCGCCGCTGGTCTCTTCTGACCGGCGGCGGCCTGCTCGGCCTGGCCCTGAACGTCTGGGCCCAGGACGGCACCAAGCCGTTGGTAATCCTCCTGGCGGCGATCGTCGGCTGCCTGCTGGTCGTCGGCTCGGTGGGCTGGCTAACCGGCGGCCAGGTCGTCAAGCACTCGCGCGGCGAGGCCGCCGCCATCACCACCGGCAGGCACCCGATGAAGAAGGAGCTCGGCCAGTGAAGATCACCGTTCTGCTCCATGACGATCGCCAGCTGCGGGTCATCTCTGTGACGCTGCACGACGCGCTGTGCAGCGTCCGGGTCGCCTCGCCGCAGGGCACCACGCCCGAGGTCCTGCACTGCCACTTCTGCAGCTTCTGCTATCCGCCCCTGGGCGGTGCCCGATGACCTCCATCCAGCTGAAGCGGCTCCGCTGGGGCGTCCGCGGCGTGCTGCTGCTCGGTGTCGCCGCGTCGGTCATCGCCAACGTGCTGCACGCCGTGGACAACCCGATCTCGCAGTCCATCGCCGCCTGGCCGCCGCTGGCGCTGCTGCTCACCGTCGAACTGATCTCCCGCATCCCCGTCCACTCCCGCGCGCTGGCCGTGGCTCGGGTGGTCGCCACCGCGACGATTGCCTGTATCGCCGCCTGGGTGAGCTACTGGCACATGGTGGGCGTCGCTGCCCGGTACGGAGAGACGGGCGCGAGCCCGTACCTGCTGCCGGTCAGCGTGGACGGCCTGATCGTGGTCGCGTCGATCTGCCTGGTCGAGTTGGGCGGCCGGATCAGCGCCATCCGCCCGTCTACGGTGCCGCTGGCCGAGGCCGGTCACGTCAGCATGGTGTTCGACTACCCGCGACCGATCGGCCCTGAGCCGATCTCTGAGCCGGTTTCTGAGCCGGTCGCGGCCCGATTCGATCACGACCGGCCGATCGGGCCGATGCCCGCACCAGCCGCGCGAGCCCGGCGGCAGCCGCCGCGGTCGCTGACGGCGGCCGAGCGCGTCCTCGCGGCGCACCGCAGGGCACCACGAGCGACGCACGAGCAGATCGCGGCGCGGGCAGATGTGAGCGTGTCGACCGTCAAGCGGTACAGGCCGACCAGCTCACCATCCGCGCCGGACGCTGCGGAAACGATCAAGGCGGCCGGTTCACCTGAGCCGATCGGTACGCAGGATCTCGTGGGTGTTGCCGAGTGACCGTCGACGACCTGGAAAAGGCGCTCGCCCGGATACGTCGGCGGCACACCGTGCCCCGGCTGGTCTACCGGTACATGTCCGGGCGCCCCCTGGACGGCCGCGACGGTCACCCGTACCTGACCGCAGGGCCAGGCAGGTGGCCCGGTTGGCGGCGACAGGCTGTGCGCCTAGGCGTACCAGCCGCCGGCACCCTGGCGGCCATCTACCCAGACCAGTCGCTGGCCGTCGCGGCGACGCTCGCCGCGGCGGCGGCCTGGCGCGGCCGGCGGCGCCTGGTCCGGCGGCGCTTCGACCGCGAGTACATCGCTCCGACCCTCGCGGCCATCGGGCCGCCGCTGGGCATGGACACAGGTGTCCGGCTGCACGTCGATCCGTCACTCGGCAACCTGACGCCCCGGCTCGCCACGCCCCTGTCCCCGGCCGAGGTCGCGGTGCGGCTGTTCTACGGGCAGCGCATCGAGCCGGTCGTCCGCTGGCTGCCCGAACACGTTCAGCGGGGCCTGTGGGCGGTGCAGCGGGCCGCCCGTCCGGCTACCGCACGCCTGGAGGTGTTCCGCCGCCCGGGTGAACAGCTGGGCCCGCGTATCGAGCTGAACGTCGATGCCCCGTACCTCACCAAGGAGCAGCGCCAGCTGGTGTCCTCGATCATCACGTCGAAGATTCCGGTCGCTGACCTGGTCGAGTCCTGGCAGCAGGTGGGGCCGCGCGTCCGTGCCTGCTGGACGGTGCGGAAACGGCCGCCGGCCGACGTCGGCTTGGCCGAGGTGCTCGCGTACGTCGACCGGCTGGAGGAGTGGGAGTTCTACGTCGGCCAGGGTGCCGGCGGCCACCCGGTGATCCTGTCGCTGAGGGACGACTCCCCGCACATCGCGGTCAGCGCCGGGTCTGGCGCTGGGAAGTCCGTGCTGGCCCAGCTGCTCGCGGTGCAGGTGCTGCGCCGGGGTGGCCGGGTCATCATCCTTGACCGTAAGGGCTCACACCGATGGGCGCTCGGTCTGCCCGGCGTGGACTACTGCACCAAGCCGGCCCAGATGCACGAGGCGCTGATCCGGGAAGCCGCGGAGGCGGACAGGCTCAACGACCTGGCGCTGTACGAGGACGACGGCTGGGATCCGGGGCCGCGCACGCTGGTGATCTGCGAGGAGCTCAACGCCACGATCGGGCAGCTCACCAACTACTGGGTCGAGATCCGGGAGAAGAGCGATCCGAAGAAGTCGCCGGCCGTGACGGCGCTGGCTGAGCTGCTGTTCATGGGTCGCGCGGTCAAGAAGAATGTCCTCGCCATCGCGCAAATGCTCACCGCGCGGGCGATCGGCGGGCCCGAGGCCCGGGAGAACTTCGGTGTGCGCTGCCTCGCCCGGTACACCTCGAACGCCTGGAAGATGCTCGTGCCGGAAGCGGCGATGCCGCGGGCGTCGCGCACCCTCGGCAGGTGGCAGATCGTGATCGGTGGGACCGCCACCGAGGTCCAGGTGGCCTACCTCACCACTGTCCAGGCTCGGAGCCTGGCCACCGGCCTGGATGACCCTGATGGGGCGCTGAGCAGCAATGTCCCCGGGGACGGGGACATGATGACGTTGCGGGACGCCACCGACGCCGGGGTGCTGCCCTGGACATACGAGGCGACCAAAAAGCGGCTACAGCGGCGCGTCGGGACGCCACCAGTGCCCAGAGGCAAGCGGGGCACTGCCGACCTGTACGCCCGTGCTGATCTGGTCGAGTGGGCAGTGTCCTGCCGGCCCCGTCAAGACGCGTAGTGGTGGCAAGGGCCGCCTGAGGAGTGGCGGCCGGTTGTGGAGGCCGGCCGCCCTGAATCAGCCGTTGCAAGCCTCGTAGGCCTTGCCGTAGTCCGGATCGGCGGCCGGCTCTTTCGCGGCATGGAACTTCTTGCCACCGAATCCCCATCCGGACGGCGCCCCACTGCGTGCGTTGACGCTGAACAGGGCGCTGCCGTCGGCGCAGTTGAAGAATGACCCTGCGGTGATGACGTTGCGGGGGCCCATGCAGCCGGCGAGCGCCTTCGTCTCGTCGATCACCTTGCCGGGCTGGTACAGCTCTTTGCAGGTGGGCAGGTCTGCCGCAGCTTGTATGTCAGCCGGCTCGCCGTTGATCGAGACGGTGGGTGTCGTAGCCCGTTGGTAGAGCAGCCAGCTGACGCCGCCGATCCCGAGCAGGACGACAACCAGCAGCGTCCAGGTGAGCGGATGCACTCGGTCACGCTTGGGCGGGGTGTGGTCGACCTGCGGCGGGTGCGGGCTGTATCCGGGCGTGACGGATGGCGGGTAGCTCATGTTGGTCCCTGCATGATCGGTGACGAGGCCATCACAGGGTGCACGTCGCACGCGGACGCGTCGAGGCTGAGGGCGATCACTCGGATGATCGTCGGTGCAATGTGGACGATCGCCCTACTCGCTTCGGGGGTCTTCGGTCGCCGGGTCTCGTCGTGCTCAGACTTCGAGCGGGCGTACCGCTTTGACCGCATGCAACGCCTCCCGGAAGTCGTCGGCAGCAACCTCGCCCGGGTACCGCTGGTGCAGCTCGTTGTCGAGCTCGCCCGCGACCATGAGCAGCGTCGGCAGCGACTTGCGCTGTCCTCCGAGCGCACCGATCCCGGTCGTGACTGCCTGCTCCAGGTCGCCACCGCGGGCGGCGATCGCCGCCAGCGTGAGGCGGGCCTCCGTCATCCGCATCGGCGCACGCTCACCCTCAGGGGCGGCGCCCAGCTCCAGCACCCGCCGGGCGTGGACGGCAGCCCGCTCGTCGTCGCCGGCCGTCCGGTACGCGTCCATCGCGTAGAAGTCCCACTTGTCGGGGTCGACGACGAAGTGGTGCTCACGCCGGTACGGCCGCGGCATGGAGTCCAGCAATGTCCGGCCTCTGTCGAGGGCATCACTCACGCCGTCGATGTCACCCATCCGGGCCAAGGCCTTCGCCTCCTGGCCCATCAGCTGGACAGCCGCGGATCCGCCAGCCGCCACCGCCTGCCCCTCCCTGGCTGCGGTCAGCACACCGCCGTAGCGGGCCTGGGTGAGCGCGAACCACGCGGACATCTCATGCGACCACCCCACGATCTCGGAGTGGCCGGCATCGCGGCCCAGCTCCCGCGCAGCGATCCGGGTGGCCTCGGCGCCGGCGCGCATCCCAAGGTCGGCTTCGAGGCAGCCGGTCAGCAGGGCAAGCCAGCCGGAGGCGACGAGGAGTTCCTTGTGCTCATTCAGCCCGACAGGCTGGTGCAGCAGGCGCGTGATCTCCTCCAGCCAGCCGTGCGCCTCGGCTCGCAGGCCGCCGGCTTCCCGGGTCGGGTACTGGCAGCACAGCTCGTACGCGGTCGCGTGCATGGCCTCGATCGTGACCGAGTCGACCGAGTTGGCGCGTAGCCGCTGGAGCAGCTCCGCTGTCTCCCACGGCGGCGCCGGAGCCTCGACTTCCCGCTTCGGCTGCGCCTCGGCGAGCAGGGCGGCCAGCCGCCCGCCGGTGTCGAACGCGCGATCGATGGCGACCGCGAACTCCATCGTGGGCCGGCGCGTGCCTCTGGCCATGCGGCTGAGGTGGCCGTTGTTGACGTTGGCCCGGCGGGCGACCTCGCGCAGGGAGTGCTCGCCTCGGAGGCCGTGTAGCGCCTCGCCGAATGATTCGGATGCCACCGGGTGCCCCCTGAGTCAGAGTCGGGGTTGCTGCCAATGCTGCCACGCGCTGCCATCGGAGATGGCAGCGCGTCCTGCCTTACTTGATCGCTGCGTGATCGCGAGGCTACAGGTAGGAGGTGGCGGTCCGCCCGGCCTGTGAGAGGGATTGGGACTGTGCAAGGCCCGCCACCTCCCCTGACGAGGGAGGCGCGATGCGAGCGCGACGACGCCACACCAAGCATGGGCCGCGGCGGCTCTGGTATGCCCCATGGACGGTGGTCTGCCGATGCCGGAGCGGCGCGTGGCCTTGCTACATCGCCCAGATGCTCGACCGTCAACGGCGGATGCAGCCGCGACCGGTGGAGAGCACCTGGGCGGCTCGGGCGTCGGTCCCGGCCTTCCGCCTGCCGAGGGTGGTCGCGCCCGCCTCCCGGCCGTTGCTCACTCCCGGCCAGGCGTACCGATCCAGGGGGCGGAGCCGATGAGCGCGCTACTCGCCCTCGGGCTCCTCGGCCACGTCGTGCCGCCGGTCTCGGGCCCAGGCTTCGACGTCGTCAGCCCACCAGACCTTGCCCATCGCCAGCTCCCACCGGTGCCGGGGGAAGTCGTAGCGGTTGGCCAGGATGTACGCGCGCTGCCGGGAGACACCGAGCCGGTCGGCGATCTCGGTCGGGCCCATGAGCCGCACGTCTCCGATCTCCATGGTCATGACGCTATGTGCCAAGTGGGTTGTCGCTACGTAAAACGGGTGATGAGGTGTCGTCAGCTATTTACGTGGCGTAACCTCCCGTGGGCAGGTGGCGGTCGGCTTGCCGTCCCGGGCCCGACCGCCACCTTCCCTCTTCCGGGACAAGGGGGTTCGACCTCATGAAGGGCACCACCAGCACCAAGCGCATGATCTCGATGCCGTGCGACATCGAGTCGCGGCGGGCCGAGCCCGGCCGTCGTGCCGCCTGGCACCGCGACTGCCCCTGCCCGCTCACGTGCGGCTGCCCCGCCCACGCCAACCAGGCGCGGCGCGCCGAGGCAGCGCAGTGAACCCCGAGCCGCCGCCCGCCGAGCAACACGACTTTCCCGCCGGCACGCTCGGAGCCCTTCTCGCACTGATGGATGACCACCCCGACTGGGACGTGGCATGGACCTCGGCCCGCAAGGCCGGATTCCGGGCGTCGCGGCAGGTGAAGGTGACCGTCCACACCAGCGAGCTGGGGGCGGAGACCCCGGAGGTGCTGCGGGAGCAGATCGAGGCTGTCCATGCGGAGCTGGAGCGCCTGGCGCGTCCCGACGTCGCGCCGGGGCTCACCGTGCAGGTCGAGGACGGCCTTGGACACGTGCAAGCCAGCCACCACTGGCCGGGCCGGGCGGGTGCCCGATGACCTACGACCAGGACGACCTACGCGCCCAGTTGGCGCTGGAGGGCCGGCTCGCTGGCTGGCAGGTGTATCGGGCTGCCGAGCGGAGGTGGTCGCGCGGCGTTGAGATCCCCGCCGGGCACTACTGGGCCGCGTACTGGCACATCGACGAGCCGCTCGTCGTCGCCGCCGACCTGGTCGAGCTGGAGCGGCTCGTGGGCGAGCGGACACCACCGGAGCGGTCGGTCATGCGGGAGCTGCTCGGGCACGCGGACGCCGACCGCTTCGAGATCGCCCCGGGCCGCTGGTACCTGCCCGGGACGCCTCCCTAGGCCTATGCCCCACGCTGACCGGGGCGCCATCCCTGACCAACAAGCGGAGGTGATCGACGATTGGCTACGCGGGAGCACCTGCCGGTTCGGCCGGGCTGGGACTGCTGGGCATGCGGCCAGGACTGGCCCTGTCAGCCAGCGCAGGACCTCCTCGTCGAGGCGTACGACGTGCCCGACCTGGCCGAGTTCATGGGCGAACGACTCGTCGAGGCAGCAAAGGACATGCCCGCGCGGGAAGTCCCCGAACTCGCGACGCGCTTCGTGGCCTGGACTTGGTATCCGCAGCACTGACGCAGGTACGACGCAGCGGCCCGCCTCCTCAGGCTGAGGGAGGCGGGCCGCTGCACTCGCGCGTGAAGGTTGGCCAGCGGGCAAGCGCTGCCCGGCATGGTGCCGCGAGGTGGCTATCGTCCCTTCCCGAGGACGATCTGAACGTTGCCGCCGCGGGCGCTGACAGCGGTGCGCATGACCTCCACCAGCAGGTCGTCCAGGCGTGACCCGCCCGAGCGGATTTCGAGCACGGTGCGCTGGTTGCCGAGCAGGCCGGCCAGCTTCGACAGCGGCATGACCGCCTCAGCCTCGCCGCCCTCGCCGACCCCCACCAGCCGCCCGCCCGGCGTGGCCGGCACAATGCCGCCCTGCGCCAGAAACTGAATGTCGGGGGTTTCGAGCGTCATCTCGTCCCACGACTTGCCCAGGAAACTTCCGCCAGGGAGTCCGAACGCCAGGCCGTTCCATTTCCCGATGATGAAGTTGATGGCTCCTTTGAAAGCGTCCTTGATCCCATCGAACAGGCCCTTGGATTTCTTGCGTAGCCGTCCGGGCATTGCACCGAACCAGTCGAGCAGCGCATTTGCTTTATCGACGACCCAGTTCTTGGCCGTCGTGAAAGCTGCGGAGACTGCGTGCCACCACTTCGGCGCGTTCTTCCCCACCCATTTGATGGCGTTGCCAACGCGGGTCACCTGATCGGTGAACGCTTTCATGGTGTTGCTGCCCGCTTGCACGGAGAAGGTCAGGGCGGCCAGGGCGGGGCCGATGATTGGGTCGAGGGACTGGAAGAGCTGGTTGAGCTTGTTGCCCCAGTCGGTGAGCTTGGTGAAGAACTCTTGGATCTTGTTCTTGTTCTCTGGGTCCTTGAACCAGGCGGCAACCTTCGCGGTCGTCTCCGCGAAACCCGCGAGTGGGTCCTTCTTCTGGGCGCTGCCGAAAATCGCCGACATGATCGACCCGATTATCGATCCGACGTCCCCGCCGATCGCGAATACTTGGTCGAGGAAATCGGCGGCCTTTTCGAAGAACGCTTCCAGTTGGCCGCTCTCGTCGGCGGATTTGATCCAGGCCGAAAACTTGTCGATCAGGCCGCCGATGCCTTCACCGAGGGAGTCCAGGAACGGGCCGGCGCGCTCGGACAGCCGCGCCCACGCGTCCAGAAAAGGCCCGGTGATCGACGTGCCGACCCGCTTGATCAGCCGGTCGACGGACGCCATGCCCGAGGAGATCCGGCGGACGAAGTCCGGGTCCTTGGCCGTGGCCGAGGCGTTCTTGAAGAGCCCGTTGAGCGTGGTCGCCAGACCACCGAGCCGGGTGTGCAGGGTCGGCAGCCACGCCGAGGCCAGCGACTTGATCTCGCCCCCCACGCCGGCGAACAGCCGCTGCTGAACGTCCAGGCGCAACGACTCGAAGGCCGGCTTCAGCGACTTGATCGCGGCAACCGCGGCCGCGGCGGCCGGCGCCAGCTTCGTGATCTCGCCGCCTGCACCGCCACCACCGCCGGGTGGCGGCTTCTGAGCCTCGCGGAGCGCGTGCTGGGCGTCCGTGACGCCCTCGACCGCAGCGCGCTGCCGCTTCAGCGCCTCGTTGACCGCGTCGATGGCTTCCTGCTCGCGTTCCTCAGCGGCCTTGACCTCATCCGAGCCCTTGATGCCCTTCCGGGCCGCGTCTTCGTGCTCTTTGCCGAGGTCTTCGACCCGGTCAGCGTTGTCCTTGACGGCCTGCTCGGCCTGGCGGAGCGCGAGCTCGGCGCGCTGGATCTCCAGCGGGTCGTTGCTGCGCTTGCGCACGTCGGCGAGCTCGGCCTCGGCCTCCTTGACGGCCAGGGCCGCGGACTCCTGGTCGAGCTTCGCCCCGGCCAGCTCCCGGTTCAAATCCTCGAGATTTTCCCTCGCGCGTTCCTCAGCCTTGGCCAGGTCGGCAGTCGCCGCCGCGGCCCGCTTCCGGGCGCGCGTCAGATTCTCCTGGCTGGCGATGACCTCCTCGTTGGCGTCGCGGACGCGGCGCTCGGCCTGCGCGATCTGCCAGGCACGATCCACGACCGCGCCCCCCGCGCTCCCGCCGGCGGTCTTCTTGAACGCGTCGCCGAGGCCCATGAAGCCCAGGCCCAGCACGCCGACAAGGCCAATGACGCCGCCCAGCAGCGCCGGAAGGCTGCCGAGCAGGCCACCAAGGATGCCGATGGAGGGCCCGGCGAACAACGCCGCAGCCCCGATCGCAGTGATCGCAGCCGCGGCTGTGCCAGCTGGGCCAAGGAGACCCTGCAGCTGCCCGCCGAAGTCCTGGACGACCGACAGAGCCGTCTGGAAGCCGCTGCTGACGGCTGTACCGGCGGACCGTCCGAGGGAACTGCCCTCGGCCACGAACTTGCCGCGGCCGTCCCGCAGCCGGCCGGACGCGTCCCGGACGAATGCCTCGCCACCGACCCGGCCGCCCCGGCCCAGTGCGGCGCCGATGCCACGGCCGGACCGCTCGGCATCGCGTTCCATCTCCCGTCCGGCCCGCCTGGTGGAGGCCTTGCCCTCGGCCAGGCCCCGTTCGAGTGGCTTGTTGTCCGTCTTCAGGACGGCGGCCAGCTCACCGAGTATGAGAGCCAAGGCGGGCGCCCTTCCCGGCCTTCCAGGCCTCGATCAGCGGGCCTAGATGGTCATCGTGTGCCAGGCAGTCCGCGGTGTGCGGAGTCGGGACCCACGCAGCGTTCGCGTCGGCGGCGGCTTCCTGCACGGTGGTCATTGCCGGCCGGCGAGCACCGCACGGGCACCGGCCCAGGGCGGCAGTTACGCGGCGCCGGCGGATCCCTTCGCGGAGTTCCGGGGACGCGTCAGCGGGGATAACCGGGGCGTTCACGAGGGCGGGGCGACCGTTGTGGAGGGTCGTGAGCGGCTCGATGCGGATCTCGCGGACGCGTGCAGCTCCCACGTGGCGGCGACTCATCCCGTACCGCCTGCGGCGTCCGACCGGGCCTGTGCGGAGTGGTCCTGCTCCTGGCGAGTGAGGGCCTCGGGCGCGACCACGTAGGGGCTGTGTGGGTCGGCCAGGCCCGCGTTGGTGGGCACCGATGCGTCCCCGGGGCGCGGGTCCACCGCTGCGTCACGCAAAGGCGCCCCGATCTGGATCACGTCGTCACTCATCGGCCCGCCTGGTCCTGCTCGTGGTGCGGGGCAGCCGTGGCCAGGTCCGGGAACACGCGGGCCGCCTCGGCAAGCGCGGCAGACGGCCCATGCTCCGAGTCGCCCAGGGTCTGCGTCGCGCGGGCCTGGACGCGGCCCAGGACGGCCATCAGCAGGTCTTGCGGGGCGACGTCGGTCAGGGTGTACGGCGGCGCGTCGGCGGGCACCAGGATGACCTGAGGGCCGCCGAGGCCGCCCTGCTGGGCGTTGTGGATGCCCGCGGCGCGCAACACGTCCCGCTCCCCGTGCTGATCGGCGACCTGTAGGAGCTGCATGGCGCCAGCGGCAATCGACTGGATCGCGGTGGAGCGCTCGACGGCAAGAGCGGCCAGCCGGTCCAAGGTGGCAAGCGCGTCGGTGAACGCCTGCACGAGCTGGGCATCCGGCACGATGTCAGCCCCGTGGGCACGGGCGCCCAGCTCGGCGTACGCGGCGGCGCGTTCCTCCCGCTCGCGCCGCTCAGCGGCCCGCTGGGCGGCCTGCACGCGCAGGCGTGCGAAGTTCACCACCTCGCGGGCGTCGCGGAGCTCGGCCGGCTTCACGCCAGGGTCACCGTCGCGGACCTTCTCCTCCAGGGCAGCGAGCAGCTGCTGCGCCTGGGCGTGCTCCTCGATGGATGTCGCCACCTCGGGCCGGCCCAAGCCAAGCGCCGGATCGATGGCGCCGGTGGGGTTCGTAGTGATGGTCATGCTGCATCTCCGGTCGCCTTGGTGGCGTGCTCGTTGGCCAGGCGCCGGATGTAGGACGGGAGCCTGTCAAACTCCGCGGGCCTGTCGGCCTTCATGACCAGGGCGCGGTCAAGCATCGCGTCGTCGGGCTCGACGGGCGCGTTGATCGCGTTGGGCGTCATGCGCCGCATGATCGCGTCGTTGAGGTCGTTCACGGTTCCTCCGTGCGGTAGCGGTAGGCGTCCAGGGACGCACGGTCGATAAGCCAGGCACGGCGGCCAGCTCGGCGGGCGCTTACCCGACCGGACTGGCACAGCCGGCGCACGTACTCCACGGAGCAGCCCAGGAGCGAAGCTGCGTCGTGCGCGCTGATCTCCACGATGGGCGGTCGGGCGTCCGGGGTTCCGGTAGCGGAACTATCGGCCTGGTCGACGTCGTAGCGGTGCTCCGACCGGGCGAAGGCGTACACCAGCTGGCGGACGTCGGCAGTGGGCTGGCCGCCGTCCGCGCGGACGTGCTGGGCCAGGTCGCGCACGAGGATGCGGCGGACGGCGCCAGCCAGGCGGGCGGGTACGACCACCGACCCGTCAGCCAGCTCCACAGGGGCCGGTCTAGGGTCAGCCACCATGACCGCATCCCTGATCGTGGCCATCTGTGGCCTGGTGTTCTCCTGCCTGTCGCTGGGCTGGCAGGCGGCGAACTTTGTGCTGACGGGCGGGCGGGTGAAGGTGAAGCTGAGCGCCGGTGCGATGAACTCCGGCGGCATGGTGACCATGCCGCCGCGCAACTTCACGCCCCAGGCGCTGGCCCAGATTCAAACGCAGGGATACCCCGTGCCGATTGTGGCAGTCGAGGTCGCCAACGTCGGCCGTCAGCCGGTCACAGTGGCTAAGTGGAACCTGCTGCACGCGACCGGGGTCTCCTACATGCCGGTGGCTGCCGCCATCGGCAAGCCGCTGCCGTTCCGGCTGGAGGTAGGCGCGTCGGAGACATGGGCGGTGGAGCTCAAGACTGTGCTCGACATTGTGGCAGCGACCGAGGCGACGATCACCTCCAACAGTGGTCGCGGCGTCCGCGGCGTGGTCGAGTTGGCGGACGGGCGTAGCCGGCGCACGACGGAGACGCTTCACCTCACCTAGGCGGGCATGAGTTCGATGACCCTGCACCATCTCACTCATGTTCATCTATCTCGCGGACTACACCATAATACGCCTTTTGGTGTATTCCTACCGTGCTAGTAGAGTTTTGATGATCGCGCGGTTTGACGGCGTATAGGCGCCCAAGCTGACGTCCTACCCGCTGCATCGCCGTCGACCGCTGACCCTGGCCGGCGGCGAGAGCCGCGTCGAGCAGCTCGACCAGGCGCGCCAGCTCCACTACCTCGGCCGCTGTCGGACGGCGGCCACGATGCCCGCTCACGACAGGCCACGCTGGGTTCGCAGAACCGGCACGGCAGCGCGTGACGCAGCCAGCCGGGCCCGGCGGTACCTTCGGCGACGCCAACGGGCCCGGCTGGCGCTGGCCGCGACCAGCGACAGACCGGCCGCCGCCTCCAGCTCGTCCAGCAGACCAGCGGTGACCGTGCGCCGGCCCGACGTCGACCAGCCGGGCGGCACGGTGAGCGCGTGCGCCAAGGCAGCCAGCAGCGCCGTGGTGGGTCGCAACTGCCCGGCTTCCAGCCGCTGCACGGTCCTGCGGTCACAGCCAGCCAGCACGGCGAGGGCGACCTGCGACAGTCCGGCACTGGCGCGCGCATGGCGAAGAGCAGCACCGACCGAGGCACACAGACGCTCACGCTCTACCAGGCCGGGAACGCCCCGCCGGTTCGCGGGCTCAGTAACCACCGGGGCGGTTCCAGCGGCGTACACGCGCGGCTGTGCGCGGACGCGGCCACCGAGGAACCGAGGCGAGGGCGGCGGCTGCATCATGCGGTTGGGCTTCCTGTGGGTGCCGTCCATCCGTCCTCGATGAGGCCGGCGAGGATCTCAGCGGCGAGGTGCTCGCGTTCCTCGTCGGTGGTGGCCGGCATGGTCGCCAGGTGTCCGGTGATGGCCGTGAGCGCCTGGTCGAGCGGGCCGGGGTCGGCTGGCGGGTCTGTGCGGCGCTGGCGGGCGCGTGCTGCTGCGCGTTGGCGCCGGGCCTGCGCCTCGGCCTGGTGGTCTTCGAGGGTCTGTGGGCTCATTGGGTGGCTTTCTGGGATCTGCGGCGGCAGGTCGAGCACTTCGCGGAGCCGGTGACCGGGTCGATGGCGTTCCCGCCCGGAAGCTCTTCAGGACAGCGAGGCTGGCCGTCTCGCCAGCGCTTCCACTGCTGGTAGTGCTCCCTCTCCCACTGGGCGACCGCAGCGTGGTGGTGCGCCTCGGCCTGCTCGGCGTCGCGGCGGGCGGCGGCGCAGGCGCGGCATGGCGGGTCGTCGACGGCATCGCGGTGCCGGGCGCAGCGGGTGGACACGTCGAGAGTCGGTTTCGAGGGCACGTGAGGTTCGCCGGGCCGTCGACTGTGGTTCGCGTCGAGGGTTTCGGGGTGGGGACTGGTGGGTTGCGTCGTGCTGGCGGCGGACCGTTGTGCGGCTACCCGCGCGTACTCCTCCCTTTCCTCCTCAAGGTCATTACTCCTACCGGGGGCCTGAGACCCCCGTGCTTGGGCCGCTTCAGGGGGTGAATCACCCCCGTGCTTGGAGGGGCCTGGGACCCCTGTGCTTGGAGGCCCAGCAGAGGGGTCTTTCACCCCCCTGCTTGCGCGTTCAGTAGAGGGGTCTGAGACCCCCGTGCTGTCGGCTTCCCACTGCTTGCGTGCGAGGTCGGCTGCCTCGTGGATGTTCAGCCGGTAGCGGGCAGCGCGATCCCTGGGGTTCTTTCGCAGCGAGGACGCCTCGCGGTCCTTGGTGACTACGCTGTCCGAGACCAGGTCACGCACGAGCCGGCGGACGTCGCGCAGGTGGGTCGGGGTCGGTTCAGGTGTCTTGAAGAGCGCGGCGGCGAGGTGCTCCAGACCGGCCGAGTAGTACGGCCACTCGTGGGAGTCCAGCGACGTGTTGGCCATGAATACCAGCGCTGCGAACGGGCGCCACGGCATCCGGTTGGCGTACCGCTCGAAGACGGCCTTCACGTTTCCGGCACCCATCAGCGATCGACCTTTCGGCGCCCGCCAGCACGCCGCGGCGGCCGACGCCGTCGGAGTGCAGTACGCGCGGTGGTGCTCATGCCGAGTGTTCTCCTGGGTGCAGTGATGGCTGGGCCATCGATCACGTCGAGGCCTTCGTCAGGCCGCAGCAGTCGCGTCCTCGCCGGCCAGCCAGCGCTCAACGGCGGTCTGCGGGTAGAGGACCCGGCGGCCACGCTTGACGCTGTGCGGGCCTTTCCCCATGTGCCGCCAGTAGCGGACCGTGCTCGGCGAGGTTCGGGCGGCCTCGGCAACTTCCTCGGTGGTCAGGTACTTCTCCATCGGGCGGGCACTCCTCAATGCTCAGCATGCATCGGACACAATGTGTCCGGCGCATAGATTCGAACATGACCAACGGTTGCCGTCAAGCTTCGCAGGCATTTAGTGTGATGCGCATGGCGCATACATCCGAGAAGACACCCGAGGAGCTCCTGGGCGCGTGGGTGCGGGAAGCCCGCGAGCATCGCGGCTGGAGTCAGGAAACGCTGGCTCGCCAGCTGGGCGAGACCGCCGGCATTGACCTACACCAGTCAGCCGTGGCGAGGCTGGAGCGGGGGGAAAGGCCGATCCGCCTGAACGAGGCGGCGGCCCTATCCAAGATCCTCAATCTTGACCTGCGGATGTTCTCCCCCAGGGCAGAGATCCCGACGTTCGTCACGTTCAAGGAGGTCCAGCAGGCGGAGGAGACCCTCAGCGGCCTAGCGAGTGAAGAGGCACGGGTCCGCGAGGAGTTGCGCAGCCTGCACGAACGCTACGAAGAGGAGGTCAGCGCCCTGCGTTCCAATCTTCTGATGGTGGCCACGGAAAGCTTGAAGCTCCGCATGGCGATCGCAGACTGGGCGAAGCGGGACAATGGCAAGCATTAAGCGCCGTCCCAACGGCAAGTGGCGCGCCCGGTACTACGACGAGGCCGGCAAGGAGCACGCGCGGCATTTCGCCCGGCAGAAGGACGGCCAGGCGTGGCTGGACGAGATCACGGCGACCGTGGTCACGGGCGTGTACGTCGACCCGAAGGCCGGCGACATCACGGTGGCCACGTACGCCCGCCAGTGGGCCGAATCCAGGCCGCACAACGCCCGCACGGCGCGCCGGGTCGCCAGCGCCATCAAAAACCACGTCGAGGGCACCAAGCTGGGCGCACGCCCGCTGTCGAAGGTGCTGACGAGCGAGGCCCAGGGCTGGGCCACAGGCCGAGCCAAGGTGCTCGCGCCGAGCACGTGCGCGTACACGGTCTACCTGGTGCGCTCGATCTTCGCCTCAGCGGTGCTCGACCGGAAGATCCCGCGTACGCCGTTCGTGAAGATCTCCCTGCCGGAGTCGATCCCGGCCCGGATCGTGCCGCTCACGGTCGCGCAGGTGCAGACCCTGGCCGCGCACATGCCGAAGTATTGCCGGGCCATGGTGCTCGCTCAGGCCGGGCTCGGCGTGCGGATCGGGGAGCTGCTGGCGCTGCGCGTGCAGGACGTCGACTTCCTCCGGCGCACGGTGCGGGTGGAGACGCAGATCCCGCCGAACGAGCGGGAGCGCGAGGACCCGAAGACGCCGCTGAGCAAGCGGACGCTCCCGCTCCCCCAGTTCGTCGCCGAGGCCCTGGCCGAGCACATCAAGGAGTTCCCGCCCCTGGACGACGGGAGCCTGTTCTACAACACCAAGAAGAAGACGTGGACCACCTCGCATTACGGCAAGGTCTTCATCGCCGCGGCCGGCGAGGCCGGTATGCCGGAGGGCACCACGACACATGATCTACGTCACCACTACGCCAGCGTGCTGCTCGACGCGGGCGAGTCCGTGGTGACGGTCGCCGAGCGGCTCGGCCACCGGAATGCCAACTTGGTGATCAAGACCTACGGGCACCTGATGCCGGACTCCGAGGAGCGGACCCGCAAGGCGCTGGACTCCGCGTGGCGTGCGGCGGACCAGCGGCGGACTTCCGGATCAAGCAAGGCCGTGTGACCAGCCATGACGACCCCTATGCGGATGTTGGTGTCGAACACTGCGTCTCCTTTACGACGGAAGTACGGCGGGGGATCTGGCAAGCAGCGTGCGCCGACCGCCCTGATGTCCGCTTCGAAAGCTGTCCGAGCCTGTGGATGGAGGCGGAATGTGGACAAGCGCAGAAAATCGACTTGATCTGCTATGGCGCGAAGGTCCCTACGCGTGGGTAACCTGACGGCGTGGAGACCGACGTCCTGGGCCCGCCGTATGAGCGGCACACCATCGACCTGGGCACCGATGACGAGGGCGCGGTCGTCGCGACCCTGGTCCGCCGGCGCGGGGAGACCCCGTCACGGCGCGCGGTGCTGTACGTGCATGGCTTCGTGGACTATTTCTTCCAGACCCATCTCGCCGACTTCTTCGTCGAGCGCGGCTGGGACTTCTACGCGCTGGACCTGCGCAAGTACGGCCGCAGCCTGCTGCCGCACCAGACGCCGAACTTCGCCCGCAGCCTCACCGACTACTACCCGGAGCTGGATGAGGCCGCCCGGATCATCCGCGAGGAAGACGGCCACGAGCAGTTGCTCGTCGCGGGCCACTCGACCGGCGGCCTGATCACGTCGCTGTGGTCACACTCACGCAGCGACCAGGGCATCGTCGACGGACTGTTCCTGAACAGCCCGTTCTTCGACTTCAACGTGCCGTGGCTGCTGCGCCGACCGCTGATGACCGTGGTCGGGCGTACGAGCGGCCGCAACCCATACCGGGTGCTACCGATGAGCACGCTGGGCCTGTATGGACAAAGCCTGCACAGCGACCATCGTGGCGAGTGGACGTACGACCTCGCCTGGAAACCACTGAACGGATTCCCCGTCCGTACCGGATGGCTCGAAGCTATCCGCAGCGGCCAGGCCCGCCTCCGCGCCGGGCTTGCCATCAACGCCCCGGTCCTGGTCGCCTGCTCGACCCGGACCTTCCGGGGCCGCAGTTGGACCGAGGACGTCCGGCTGAGCGACTCGGTCCTGGACGTGGAACACATCGTGCGCTGGGCGCCACGGCTCGGCCCGCGGGTGACGATCGCGCGTTTCGACGGCGGCATGCACGACCTGACGCTGTCCGGCAAGGACGTCCGCACCGAGGTCTTCCAGGAACTGGGCAGATGGGTCGACGCGTTCGTCCCGCCGAAGGGCACACCGGAGATCTCGGTGCCGCCGGCCCCGGAGGACAAAGCGGACGTCACGACTGCCTGACATCCCGCTCGACCGGGCGGCGGCGAAACTCTAGTATGTGCTGGCCAGCACACTCCGTGGGCCGGCCAGGCGCTCGTAGCTCAGCGGATAGAGCAACGGACTTCTAATCCGTCGGTCGCAGGTTCGAATCCTGCCGGGCGCGCCTTCTCATCCACAGCTCCGTCCGATCCACACCCGGAGACGACGGGGTCGCGGGTTCGGCGTGCTCTCGCTAAGGTCCGTCGCCATGACGTCGAAGTTCTGCCCGGCGGTCGACACCATGCGCTTTCCCCTCGATCGGCTACGGTCCGTCGGTGCCGTTGCGGTGATGGTCCTGCTCACCGTCCTCACCGCGGCCTTTCTCAGTCCCGGGCCCGCAAGCGCCGAGGCGCCGGCGGACCTGAAGGTCGAGGTGTCCGACACCGAGGTGGCGCCCGGCGGAAGGACGCTGGTCTGGTTGCGGACCTACGCCACACCAGCCCGCAGTGTTCAAGCGCAGAGCGTCACCTTCAAGCTCTCGCAGACTCTGGTCGCCGCCGGCGTGACCGTGGGCATCGACGACTCGAATCCCAACTGCACCGGCGACGACTCGTTTGTGAGCTGCAGCTTCGAGGACACCTACTTCGACTTCGCCCCGGCCGGCAAGCGCAGTAACTACGTCGTGCTGAGCGCCGGGAAGTCAGTGCCGGTGGGGACCGAGGGCACGATCACCGCGACCTTCTCGGGCTATCACGACGAGAAGGTCGTGGACGTCGCCAAGGTTACCGTCGTCGAGGGTGTCAACCTGGTCGCCGGCCCCATCCAGGCGTTGTCGGCGAAGCCGGGCGGGTCGTTCGATGTGCCGCTGACGGTGCGCAATGCCGGTGACAATGTCGCCGACGGTGTGGGGCTGATCGCCGACCGGTCCGTCTGGGCCCTGCTGTCCGGGACGCGCTACCGCAACTGCCGGTACGACGCCGGGCGCCTGGTCTCGTGCAGCTTCGACCAGAAGCTGCAGCCCGGCACGATCTACCGGGGGGCGTTGCCCTACCGGTTGCGCAGCGACACGCTCGCGCCCGTCAAGCTGGGCGCGACCTTCACCTGGCGCACTTCTGCCCAGCACGACGCCTACCTGACGGAGGAGCGGGCGTTGGGCAAGCCGGCCGGCACCACCGGCAGCGGGCCGGTGCTGACGCTCGAGCCGGTCGCCACCACGGCGGCGACGCGGCAGGCCGACGTGGACTACCGGGACAGCGTGTCGCGCGTGCAGATTTCGGTGACCGGGCGCAACGGTTTCGACCTGGTGGCGCTCGGCGCCGACGTCAGCGGTGACGCGGGCGACGTGGTGCCGGTGGCGGTCGGGATGCGCAACGACGGACCTGCCGTGCTCGACCCGGGCCAGTCGACCACGACGGCGAAGGTGCGGGTGACGCTGCCGAAGGGCACCGAGATCGTCACCGTCCCGGCACGCTGCCACCAGGTCGTCGCCGGCGATCCCGAGTGGAGCGAGCCCGCCGAGCCTGATGCCTTCCAGTATCTGTGCCGGGCCGGCGTGCGCCTCGATTCCGGTGCGGCTGAGAAATTCCGCTTCGGCCTGCGCATCACCGAGGTGATCGCGGGCGCGACCGGGCAGGTGCAGGTAGCTGCCGCGTGCGGGGCCTGTGAGCTCGACACGTCCGACAACAAGGCACTGATCGTCGTCAACGCGAGTGGCGGCGGGGGTGGTGGTGGCCTGCCGGTGACCGGTACGCCCGGCGCCGCCGTCGCGGGCGCGGCTCTGCTGTTGCTGGTGGCGGGCGCGGGTGGCCTGCTGATCGCCCGGCGGCCCCGGACCCGCTTCCTGGCCTGAGCCGGAGCCGCCGTCGCAGTCACGGCAGGATCTCGACATACCCGTCGGTTCCGTGCACCCGGATCCGCTGCCCATCGCGGATCAGCCGAGTCGCATCCACCACACCGACAACAGCCGGCAAGCCGTACTCCCGGGCGATCACCGCGCCATGGGTCATCAGGCCGCCCACCTCCGTCACCAGCCCCGCGATCGCCACGAACAGCGGCGACCAGCTCGGGTCCGTATGGGTCGTGACCAGGATGTCGCCCGCTTCGAGGTCGGCCTCCGCCATGTCGAGGATGACCCGGGCCCTGCCCTCGATGGTCCCGGCGGAAACCCCCAGGCCGATCAGCGCACCGGCCGGCACGTCATCGCGCCGGTACGCCCCGACGACGGCCTCGCCATCCGAAGTGAGCACCCTGGGCGGCGTGAGCGCGTGGTACGACCGGAACGCGTCCTTGCGCTGTTGGATGAGCTGGCTGTCCACCTGGTTGGTGCGCGCGACGTCGGCAAGCTCGGGGAACGTGAGGTAGAAGATGTCTTCCTTCTCCGGGAGCACGTTGGCCTGGACGAGGCGCTCGGCCTCCGCCAGCAGGGCCTGCTTGTAGACGAAGTAGCGGCTGATGATGTTGTACTTCGGGTACTCCCGGTAGCCGATGAAGGTGCGGACCCGGTCGATCATCCGTTTGGTCTCGTCGGCTTTCTGCTGCCCGTCCGGCAGGGCCCGGAGGCGTTCCAGCACCTCCTGTGCCTTCTGCGCCGCCTTTTGTCGCTCCTGGTCGAAGCGCCGTTCGGCGGCGCCCGGCTCGAAGAGCTTGATGTTGTCGAGGATCAGGGGCACGAGCGTGGTGGGGCGTTCGCTCCAGCGCGGCCTGGTGATGTCGATCTCGCCGACGCAGCGCATGCCGTACCGGTCGAGGTAGGCCTCGATGGCGTCGCGCGCTTCGGTCCCACCCGCGAGCTTCGGCAGTTCGTCCACGAAGCCTTCGTTCTCTACGCCCTGCAGGAATGCCACTACCTCCGGATGCGGGCGGATCACGTCGGCGACGTCGAGCAGCGCCAGTCCCATCTCCGACGTGATGTTGTCGGGGGCGGACAGCGTGAGCGTGTCGGCCGCGTTCTTCTCGCCCAGCCATTCCTGCAACTGGTCGTTGAGCCACCAGGTGGCTTCCATCCCCGCCATGATCGCCTGAATGCTCAGCGGATCGCCGAGGACTCGCTTGTGCTCCTGGAAGGCCTCCAGCAGGAAGTCGAACAGCGCCGGGCCGGTCTTCGCCCGGATGTCACGCCGCAGGGCGGCGGTGGACGCCTCGCTGCGCTCGATCAGCTCGGTGACGATGGCGGGATCGGTCTCGATCGGGGCCGGCGGGCCGCCCGCCGGTGGCCTGCCGGGACTCGCGTCCTGCAGTGCCGGGACGAAGTCGTCGCGGTCGAGGACGGTCTCCAGCGCGTCCCTGATCAGCGGGTCGCCTTTCCCCATGGCCTCCAGGAGGCCGGCGCGGCTCGCGGGCGCGGCCAGGCGCGGGGTGACGTCGACGAACAGCCTCCCGCCGGCCTCGTGCATCGGCACCATGGCCGTCCGCTGCCAGCAGGACAGCCCGAGGGGCTTCATGGGGTCGGTCATCATCTGCCCGTGACCGACGGAGACGTAGACGTGATTGTCGTGGTCGCCGGTCTCGGGGATGGGGAACAGCGTGGTGATCGGCCGGCTCTGGACGATCTGGAAGCCGTCGTCGGCCAGGCACCATTCGATGTCCTGCGGGCGGCCGAAGTGCGCCTCGATCCGCCGCCCGAGCTGCACGAGCCGCACGGCCTGCGCATCGGTCAGCGCCGGCTGCGCCTGCTGTTCCGGGTCGATCGTCACTTCCCGCGTCCCGCCCGCCGGTAGGGCGTGGATGGCGATTTGCTTGGTGCCGACCGTCTTGGTGACGATCTCGCCGTCGCGCACCTTGAAGACGTCCGGGTTCACCAGGCCGGAGACCAGTGCCTCGCCGAGGCCGAAGCCGGCGTCCACGGTGGCGACCTTCCGGTTGCCCGTGACGGGGTCGGCCGTGAACAGGATGCCGGCCGCCTGTGGGAAGACCATCTGCTGCACGACCACGGCCATGTGGACCGTGCGGTGGTCGATGCCGTTTCGCTGGCGATAGGTCACGGCCCGCTCGGTGAACAGCGACGCCCAACACCGGCCGACGTGCTGGAGGATCGCCGCCGGGCCCATGACGTTCAGGTACGTGTCCTGCTGGCCGGCGAAGGAGGCCGTCGGCAGGTCCTCCGCCGTCGCGCTGGATCGGACGGCGTAGGCGGCCTGCTCGCCGAGCCGGGCGAGCGCGCCGGTGATTGCCGCCGCGAGATCACCCGGGATGGCGGTCCCTTCGATGGTCCGGCGGATCTCCGCGCTGAGCGTGCGGATCGCCTCTCGGTCATCCGGGCTCAGGCGCGACAGCCGGCCGACCCGATCGTCGATCGATGGCGCTTCCGCCATGATCCGCCGGAAGGCGTCCGTCGTCACACAGAAGCCGGCCGGCACCCGGATGCCCTCGATCCGCGACAGCCCGCCCAGGTGCGCGCCCTTGCCGCCGACGATCGCGACCTGCGTCTCGTCGACCTCTTGAAGACCCAACACGTACTGCTCGATCATTGCGATACCTCCAGGCAGCGGGGTCGACGAAGATTCTGCGGTACGACGCGGGTCTTGCCGCAAGCCCCCCGGTGCGCTATAGGTTGAGAAGGGCGAGGAGAGAATTCTTCTTGTCGACCAAAACTAGAACCTGTTCTAATTTTGGTCATGGCTGGACAAACAAAAGGCTGGACAGATCCGGCGTTCCAGGCGGTTCGCGAGGTTTTCGAAGCGAGCTTCGCCGACAGGCGGAACGTCGGAGCGGCCGTGGCAGCCTTCGTGGGTGGCCGTGCCGTGGTCGATCTGTGGGCCGGCTTGGCGGACGCGCGCACCGGACGCGCCTGGGTGCGCGACACCCCGTGCGTGACATTTTCGTGCACGAAAGCGATCACAGCGACGGCCGCGCTGCGGGTCGCCCACGACGCGCGCGTGGGATGCGATGAGCTGGTGGCGACGTGGTGGCCGGAGTATGCCGTCGCCGGCAAGGAAGCGACGACGCTCGCCGACCTGCTGACCCACCAGGCCGGAGTGCCGGCGTTCGACCACCCCGTCACGGCGGCGGAGGCCGCCGACCATGCGGCGATGGCGGCACGCCTGGCACAACAGCGTCCGGTGTGGGAGCCCGGCACCGGCCACGGCTACCACGCGCTCACCTTCGGGTGGCTGGCGGGAGAACTCGTCCGCCGGCACACCGGCCGCACGGTCGGCGAGTATGTGCGCAGCCACCTGGGCGACGAACTGTGGATCGGAGTGCCGCCGGCTGTCGCGCAGCAAGCAGCGCGAGTCGCATTCCCGCCCGCCGAACAGATGGTGTGGTCGGATGCCGGGCCCATCGACGCGGCCACCGTCGCGCGGCTGGCACAGGCGTTTCAGGACCCGGCCTCGCTGGCGATGCGCGCCTCCGCGAATCCCGTCCCGGCCTACCACAAGCCGGAGGTACTGGCCGGCGGCTGGCCGGCGACCGGCCTGGTGACGACCGCTCGCGCGCTGGCGCGGTTCTACCGCGACCTGGCGGGCGGCGCGCTGCTGGCTCCGGGGCTGCTGCGCGACGCCGTCCGGGAACGCGTCCGCGGCAGCGACCTGGTGCTGCTGCTGGAGAGCTCGTTCGGGCTCGGCTACATGTTGCCATCGCAGAACTTCATCCTGCCCGAGCCCGCCCGGCCCACGGCCTTCGGGCACCCGGGCGCCGGCGGAGCGATCGGCCTCGGCGACCTCGACAACCAGGTCGCGATCGCCTTCATCCCCAACCTGCGCCGCGACTGGCTCGCCGGCGACCGGCGCGCCCACGACCTCGTCGCAGCCGTCTACAACGCGCTGTAAGACGACGCCGAGAGCCGTGACCAACCCTGCCTACAGTGCGTTGGATGAAGATCGCCGAGATCCGCCGGTATCCGATCAAGTCACTGCTGGGTGAGCGGCCCACCACGGCGGAGGTCGGTCGGCGCGGGCTGGCCGGTGACCGGCTCTGGGCGGTACGCGACGACGACGGCAAGCTCGGCAGCGGCAAGAACACCCGTCGCTTCCGGCGAATGCCCGGCCTGTTCTCGCTACGCGGCCACTCCAGTGACGACGTGTGCGGCCACTCCAACGACGCTGAGGGCGTACCGGAAGTGGAACTGCCCGACGGCCGCCGCTTCGCCGCCGATGACCCGGCAGGGCATCGCGCGGTCAGCGAGATGCTGGGCCGGCGCGTGACGATCGCCAGGGAGGCGGAGGTCCTCCATCACGATGAGGGACCGGTGAGCCTGATCAGCACCGCGGCGTTGCGGCGGCTGGCGGAGCTGACCGGGTCGGCGGTCGACCCGCTGCGGTTCCGAGCGAATCTGCTCGTCGACGTGCCGGGCAGCGGCTTTCCGGAGGAGGACTGGCTGGGGCGTGACCTGCGGATCGGCGACCAGGTTGTGCTGCGGCCGCAACGGCGGCTCACCCGGTGCGTGATGATCGACCTGGCGCAGGAGGACGCCCCGGAGCACGGCCGGCTCCTGCGCACCGTCGCCGAGCACCACGAGATGACCTTCGGCGTCTGGGCGACCGTCGAACGGCCCGGCCGCATCGCGCTGTCCGACATTGTGGCGGACCCTATGTAGAGTGCCTACATGGCTCCCCGGATGACGACGTCGGTCCTGAAGGTGGCGGCGGCGCTGCTCGCCGACCCCGCCGCCGAGCGGTACGGCCTGCAGCTGATGCAGGCCACCGGCCTGCCCAGCGGCACCCTCTACCCGATCCTGATCCGCCTGGAGCGGTCCGGCTGGGTCGAGTCCCGGTGGGAGCAGACCGACCCGGCCGCCGAGGGCCGGCCGAACAGGCGCTACTACCGGCTCACCGCGGACGGCGCCGTCGCGGCCCGGCGCGAGGTCGCGGCGATGCAGCAGCAGATGGCCCAGGTGGCCACCCCCGGCGCGCAGGTGCGGCCGGCGTGAGGGCGGCCGACCGCCTGGCGCGGAGCATGGTCACCGCGGCGGCCCGGCGCTGGCCGGCGGACCTTCGCGAGGAGCTGGCCCGGGAATGGCACGCCGAGCTTGACTCGCTGGGGCCGAGCTGGCGCGGTTTGACGTTTGCGGCCAGCCTGGCCGCCTCCCCCGCCGTCGAGGAGCCGGACGAGGAGCCGGCGACATGGTCGCAGCGGTGTGCGGGCTGGGCCCGCGCGCTGTCGGTGCCGGCCGCGTTGACCCTGCTGGCGGCGGCTCTCTTCAACGCCGTACACCTCGCGCAGGGTCGTTTCGGCGCCCTCGCCGGGGGTGTGGTGCTGGTGGGCGCCGCGGCGGCGATGGCGGCGGTCGGCGGCCGGGCGACGGCACGCCGGGTGGTCCTGCTGGGGGCGGCCGGCTACGCCTTCCTGCTGGCGGGCAACCAGGTAGCCGTCATGCCGTTCATGGGCTGGATCGACGTCGGCCCGGCGGTGCTGGCCTGGACGATCCTGACCGCTGCGACCGTACGGCTGAGCTCCCGCTTGCGGGCCACGGGCCGCGACCTGCTCGCCGGGCTGGCCGCCGTCGGCGGTGCCGTGCTCGCTCTCGACGTCGCCGCGGCCGCCGGTTCGCTGCACGCCGCCGCGGTCCTCGGGGTGAGCGCCGGGTCGGCGCCGTCCTGGTTTCCGTTGGCGCTGCTGCCCGGCGGGGTCGCCGACTTCGGCGCGTACTTCGCGGACGGCACGGCCGCCTTCGGCAGCCTGCAGCAGGCCGGGCCCGCGTTCCACGCCTCGGATGTCCTGCTCGGCAACGCGTCCGCGATGATCGGCCCCCTCGCGCTCTGCTCGGTCGCGGTCGTGGCGGGTCTGCTGCGCCGCGGCTCGCCCCGGATTCCGGCGGCGGCGCAGTCCCGGGACGCCGCCGGCAAGGTCGCGCTCGGCGTGGTGGCCGGGCTCGGTGGCCTGGCGATCGGCGAGGTGCTGCGCCGCTCGGGCGGCGCGGCCGAGCTGACCCTGCACCGGCTGGTCGACAACTCGGCCGTGTTCGGCTTCGGCTTCCTCGCGCACCCGGCGGGCCGGATGGCGGTCGCCCTGCTGATCGGGCTGCTGGTGACCCACCTCAACGCCCCGCCCCACCGCGCATCATGAGCGGCGCGCAGACCGCGGTGCTGGCAAGCCTGGCGGCCGATCCCGGCCGGGATCGGCACGGCCCCGACCTGGCCCGGCAGGCGGGTCTCTCCAGCGGATCGCTCTACCCGATTCTGGTACGGCTGCAGCGCACAGGCCTCATCGAGGCGCACTGGTCGGCGGGTCGTCGCGCGTACCGTCTCATCGGCCCGATCCCGGCAGCCGCCGCCCGGCGACGCAGCCTGCGCCCCGCGCTGCTGTGGCTGCCCGCCGCGCTGGCCGCGCTGATCACCGCCTGGGCCGTGCTCGCCCGCCCGGCCGACGTCCGCCTCTCCGACCTGGCCGTCTACACCGGAGCGGTCGAGGGGCTGACCCACGGCGCGAGCCTCTACGACTTCATCAGCGCCGGCAACGCCCCCTTCACCTATCCCCCGTTCGCGGGCCTGGTCTTCCTCCCGCTCGCCGGCGCCCCCACCGTCGCGCTGCAGCTCGCCTGGACGCTGGCCACGCTCGCCACCGTCGCCGGCCTGGCGCTGCTGCTGGGCCGGCGGGCCGCCCCCGCCTACGCCCTGGTCCTGGGCCGGCGGGCCGCCCCCGCGTGCGCCCTGGTCCTGGTGCTGTCGGCGCCGGTCTCCTCGGACCTGAAGTACGGCCAGGTCAGCCTCTTCCTTGCCGCCCTGATCGCGGTCGACCTGCTGGCGCTGCGCCGAAGCCGGTGGCAGGGGCTGCTCATCGGCCTGGCCGCGGCGATCAAGCTGACCCCGCTGATCTTCATTCCCCTGCTCTGGCTCGCCGGCCGCCGGCGGGCCGCCGTGCTGGCCACGGCGACCTTCGCCGGGTGCGGCGCGCTGGCCGGGCTCGCGCTGCCCGCCGACTCGTGGCGCTTCTGGACGACCGAGGTGTCGCACGTGAGCCGGCTGGGCTACATCACCTCGGTCGGCAACCAGTCGCTGAACGGCGCGCTGCTGCGCCTCGAGCTCTCCGCGCCGCTCCGCTCGGCGATCGTCCTGGTGGCCGGGGGCGCGATCGCCGCGCTGGCCCTGCACCGGGCCGCCCGCCTGGCCCGCGCCGGCGACTGGCTTTCCGCGCTGGTCGTGACCGGTGCGGCCGGCGTGGTGCTCTCCCCGGTCTCCTGGACCCATCACCAGATCTGGCTGGTCCTGGCCGCACTGCTGCCCGTGCGCGGACCGGCCTGGGCCCGGTGCGCCTGGCCGGCCCTGGTGCTCGTGGTGATGCTGCTGGCTGTCCCGGCGCTCGGCCCGCCGCTGTGGAGCAACTCGCGGCTGCTGCTGGCAATCACGATCGCGGCGCTGCTCCCGCTCGCCCCACGGGCTCTGCCCAGTGTGCCACTTCCGCCGGGGCGCGATCCGTTGTGCGACGGAGTGCGTTTCCGATCGTTGCCATGGTGCAATGATCCCCGCAAAGGGGAGGTTTATTAATGATCCAGACATACGGGATACGCATCGGCTGGGCCGATCTGCCCGAGCGGATCAGGGAGAAGGTCGAGGCGGTCGTCGGCGGGCCGGTGGTACGCGCGGTCTCGCAGGCCGGCGGCTTCTCGCCCGGGACCGCCGACCGGGTGGTCACCGCGGGCGGGCGGCGGGCGTTCGTCAAGGCCGTCAGCACCGGGCTGAGCCTGCGGTCCGTCGAGCTGGCCCGCGCCGAGGCGCACGTGACCGGGCAGATGCCCGTGGACGCGCCCGTGCCCCGGCTGCTGGCGGTTCTCGACGACGACGAGTGGGTGGTGCTGATCCACGAGGACGTCGAGGGTCGGCACCCCCGTACCCCGTGGGTCGAGAACGAGATCGACGCGACCGTGCGTGCGCTGCGGCAGCTCACTGCGGCCCTCACGCCGCCGCCGGTGACCGGCGTGCCGACGGCCGCCGAGCACCTGGCGCAGTGTTTCGGGGGGTGGGACCGGATCGCCGCCGACCCGCTGCCCGACCTCGACCCCTGGGTGGCCGCCCACCTCGACGACCTCCGGGCGGCCGCCGACCGCGGCCTGGCCGCGGTCGGGACCGGTGCGACCCTCACGCACTGTGACGTGCGGGCCGACAACCTTCTGGTACGCCCGGACGGCTCGGTCGTCGTCGTGGACTGGCCGTACGGGTGCGTGGGGCCCGCCTGGCTGGACACCCTGCTGCTGGCGATGAACGTGCTGGTGCACGGCGGCGCCGGCGACCGGCTGCTGGCCGGGCTCGACCCGCGGATCGCGACCGACGTGATCACGGCCTTCACCGGCGACTTCCTGGAACGTTCCCGCCATCCCTCGCCGGGCATCCCGCACGTCCGGGCCTTCCAGCGCGCCCACGCCGACGCCGTGCTGCCCTGGCTGCGGGCGCGACTCTCCTCCTGAGCAGGCACGACGTGCCGGGCTGACCGCCAGATGGGAGCTCCGGCACACCCTCGGGGTGCGGGCAATCCGGGGCATTAGGCTGGTACGCCTGACCTGGGCTTCGGCGTGGCGGCCCGGACGGTCCCCTGCCACCTGCTCCAGAATCCGACATGGAACGGAAAGTGATGATCGACCAAGCCAAGGTGCGAGTCCTGCTGCTCGAGAGCATTCACCCGGACGCGGTGTCCCGGCTCGAGGCGGAGGGTTACCAGGTCGAGTCCGTCGCCGGCGCCCTCGACGAGGTCGAGCTGGTCGAGCGCATCCGCGGGGTGCGGCTGCTCGGCCTCCGCTCCAAGACCCGGGTGACCGCGAAGGTCCTGGAGGCCGCGGACAGCCTCGTCGCGATCGGCGCGTTCTGCATCGGCACCGACCAGATCGACCTGGCCGCCGCCTCCCAGGCCGGCATCGCCGTCTTCAACGCGCCGTTCTCCAACACCCGCTCCGTGGTCGAGCTGGCCCTCGCGGAGATCGTCGCGATGACCCGCCGGCTCACCGAGAAGAACAACCTCATGCACCAGGGCATCTGGGACAAGGCCGCGAGCGGCAGCCACGAGGTCCGCGGCCGCCGGCTCGGCATCGTCGGGTACGGCAACATCGGCACCCAGCTCTCCGTGCTCGCGGAGAACCTCGGCATGCACGTGTCCTTCTACGACACCGCCGACAAGCTGGCCCTGGGCAACGCCCAGCGCTGCGCCAGCCTCGACGAGCTGCTGGCCAGCTCCGACGTGGTGACGCTGCACGTCGACGGGCGCCCCGGCAACCTGGGCTTCTTCGGCGCCGAGCAGTTCGGCAAGATGCGGCCCGGGTCGATCTTCCTGAACCTGTCGCGCGGCATCGTGGTCGACCACGCGTCCCTGCGCGACGCGCTGACCAGCGGACACCTCGCCGGCGCGGCCGTCGACGTCTTCCCGACCGAGCCGAAGGGCCGCGGTGACGAGTTCCTCTCGGAGCTGCGCGGCCTGCCGAACGTCATCCTCACCCCGCACATCGGCGGGTCCACCGAGGAGGCCCAGTCGGACATCGGCGACTTCGTGGCCAACAAGCTGGTGCACTTCCTGGAGGAGGGCAACACCACGCTGAGCGTCAACCTGCCCAGCGTCGCGCTGCCGGCCAACACCGAGATGAGCCGCGTCATCCACGTGCACCTGAACATGCCGGGCGTCCTGGCCAAGGTAAACAGCATCCTGGCCGAGCACCACGTGAACGTCGAGGGCCAGCTGCTGAGCACCCGCGGCGAGTACGGCTACCTGATCACCGACATCAGCGGCAGCTACAGCGCCGACGTGCTGGACAAGCTGCGCGGCATGACCCAGACGGTGCGGCTCCGCGTCCTGTCATAGGCCGCGGGCACGTGCTACCCACCCGGACGCCGCGCGGTCCACGCGCGGCGTTCCGTCCTATGAAGTCACTTGGTCTCGACCCTGAGCAGGGTGACCCGGGCCTCCGCGGTCACGTCGTAGCGGTTGTTGGTGGCCCAGCCCTTCGGCGTCAGCGTCGATCCCGGCTTGACGTCGCGCAGCGTGCGCGCGCCCGCCGCGACCGTCTTCGCCCCGCCCTGCACCTGCACCCGGACGGGGTTGCCCGCCGGTGAGGTGAGCGACAGTTCGTCGACGGCGCCGGTGACCTTCAGCGCGACGGTGCCGGCCGGCGCGGGCAGCGCGATCTCGGTGACCCGCGAGCCGCCGACCAGGTCGATGCCGCCGATCTCGCCGCCGGTGAAGTCGATGCGCTGCTCGTCGGTGGCGCCGGCGAACCGCAGGTTCCACATCACCTTCGAGGAGAGCACCACCTCGACGGCCCCGGTGGTGCCGTCGCCGTCCGGGATCAGGTTGAGCTGCACCCGGTCCTGCGCCAGCACGGGCTTCGGGATGATCCCGGCGTCCTCGGCGGTGGAGATCCGGTAGAGGTCGTCGCCGAGGTCTTCGCTGCGCATGGTGACCTTGGTCACGGCGGTGGTCAGCTCGAACGACGCGGCCGTGCGGCTGTCGATGGGGGCGGTGGCCGTCCGGTCGCCGGCGTCGGACGTGCCCGCGCCGAGTTCGAGCACCGAGGTGAGGCTCCGGTCGGAGCCGGAGAAGTAGCTGACGCCCGCAACGGTGCCGCCGAGCAGCACGGCCAGGCCCAGCGCGAAGCCGGCCACCAGGACACCGCGGCCGCGGGGCGGCGACTCGATCAGCGCGGGCTGCTCGGCGGCCGAATGCGGGTGCCGGGCGGCGCGGTGCGGGCGGATCTCGCGGCCGGGGCCGCCGATGAAGTCGCCGACCCCGTCGTCCTCATCGGCCGGTGGCGGCGGAAGCGGGCGGGACTGCCGGCTCCGCGCCAGCACCGACTCGCCGGTGACAGATCGGACCGGATGCGGCGCGGGGCCCGTCGGTGGCGGCAGGAACGGCGCGCCCGAGGTCGGCGCGGGCCGGCCCTTGTGGTTGCCGCTGGGCGCGCCCGAGGTCGGCGCCGGCCGGCCGCCGTGGTTGCCGCTGGGCGCGCCGGAGGTCGGCCGGTTGCCGCTGATCGGTCCGGCGGTGAAGCCGAAGGAGGCGCGGCCGGGTCCCGCGGGCGGGGCGGGGCCGTACTCGGGCTCCGGCGGGTCCGCGCCGGGCCCCCCGGTACCGGCGGGACCTGCGTTGGACGAACCGAAGGCACTCCAGCTCTGGGAGTCGGCCATGTCTTCCTCATCAGCATTGTCACGGAACGAGTTCACAGCGGGGGGCCGTCGGTAGGGTGCCGGGTCCTGGTCGGTGCCTCGGTGCGGTGCTTGGTTGTCGCGGTTGGCCCAGTCGGCACCCGAGGTCGACACGTGGTCCGCTAGCGCGACGGACACATCGGACGAATCGGCGAATATGCGGTCCACGCGATGCCTCCAACTCGCGCCGGCGCCGACTATCTTCGATAGGCGCTCTGGCGAGAAGTACGGATCCCGCGGCTTAACGGATGAGTACTAGCGTGAATTACTCTCCGTTATGGCGATCCGGGCTGAGTAGCCCGCGACGGGTGGCCACCGCGACGGCCTCCAGCTGGCTGTGCGCGCCGAGCTTACCCAGCACAGCTTTCACATAGCCGCGACAGGTGTGCACGCTGATGCCGAGCCGCCGGGCGATCGCCCGCGGGTCGAGCCCGGAGCCCATCAGCACCAGCACCTCATGCTCGCGCGCGGTCAGCCCGCCGGCCCGCGGCCCGACCACCGGAGTGGTGCTGCGCAACAGCCGCGCCAGGATGTCGGTCGACACTGTCATGCCGCCGCCGTGCGCGGTGTGCACGGCGTTGAGCACGTCGCCGAGCGGACCGTTCTTCGACAGGAAGCCCGAGGCGCCGGCCGCCGTCGCGCGTCCTACCAGGGCAGACTCGTTGTTGGCCGTCAGGATGACGAAGCGGGTGTCCGGCTGGCGATGCCGCAGCAGCTCGGCGATCGCGATCCCGTCCGCGTCCGGAAGGTCGGGATCGAGCAGCACCACATTCGGCCGCAGCTCCTGCACGAGCCGGATCGCCTGCTCCCCTGTGCGGGCATGCCCGACATAGCGCAGGTCCGGTTGACCGGTCAGCGCCACACCGAGCAACTCGGCGAACGTCTGATGCCCATCAACCACGAGCACCGTGATCGCCTCGCCTACCATTCATGCCTCCTGATCCGCCAGCGCTGGAAGTCTATGTGTCCCGCGCTGGAAGCCAAGGCGTACCAACAGTCGGACAGCACCCGCGAGCCACGCCGATCGCACGGTACGTGCGCCGACGGGATGAGTCCGAGCGGCCGTCATAGCTCGTATCTTCGGTGGACCCGACCCCTCGCTTTCGGGGTGCAGAACGACGCGGCGGAGGCTTGTCGCGTGACCGTCCCCCGTACAGGGTCTTACGCCATGTACGACATCCAGCTCTTCGGCCGGCTCGAGGTCCGCACCCGGGGCATCCGCCTGACCGGCCGCGACTTCGGCGGCGTCAAGCCGCGCCACATCCTGGCCCTGCTCGCCCTGCGCGGGGACATGCACAAGGCCGAGCTGGCCGAATTGCTCTGGGCCGGACAGCCGCCGACCAACCACCAGGCCACGGTGGAGAGTTATGTGTCCCTTTTGCGCCATCGCCTCGACCCGAACGGGCACACCCGTGACTCCGTGATCACGACTCGTAATGGTGGCTACGCCCTGGTCGCCGATCAGGTGCGCGTCGACGTGGCCCGCTTCGACGAGTTGGTCGCCGCCGCCTCGGGCCGTACGGCCGGCCGCACGGCGCTGCGCCCGCTGACCGCCGCCGCGCACGTGGCCGCCCGTCCCTTGCTGGAGGACGTCGAGCGGCACGCCTGGGCAAACCAGGCCCGCGAGCAGTATCGGGCCCGGCTGGTGGCGACGCTGCTCGATGCGGGTGGTCACGCCCTCACCGCCCGCGACCCTCAGGTGGCGCTGACGCTGGCGGAGCGGGCGGTGGGGCTGGATCCGGTGTCGGAGCGTGGCTGGGCGATCGCGATGGCCGCGCACCGGCTGCTCGGCGACCGGGTGGCGGCGCTGCGGTCGTACGACCGGTGCCGGCGGGAGCTCGCCGAGGGACTGGGTGTGGAGCCGTCGACGGAGACCAGGGCCATGTTCCTGGAGTTGCTGCGCGAGGACGGCGCGGGCACGCCGCTGGACCTGGCGGTGACCGCGGTCCTGGCGGCGGCCGGCGAGCCGCACCGGCCCGACTCGGTTTCCGGCCTGCTGCGCCGAGCCGCAGAACTGGCCGCGTGACCAAGCAAGCCGCCCGCGCAACCAAGAAGCGCAGGCCAAACCTGTGACGCAGGTCAATTAGCGCGCGGCCCGGGCCCCGACGGCGAAGAATCCCCGGCGTGGAAACCACCCTGCTGCCCGTACCCCTGGCTCCGGAGATCTCGCTGCACCTGGCCGACGGCGGCGTCGGCTTGTTCGACGGGACCGGCGGCGCTTTCAGCAGTGACGTGCCGCCGCCGTTCTGGCTGTTCGTCTGGGCCGGCGGCCAGGCACTCGCGCGGCACGTGCTGGACCATCCGGAGATCGTGCGCGGCCGGACCGTGCTCGACGTCGCCTCGGGCTCGGGCGTGGCGGCGATCGCCGCGGGCCGGGCCGGCGCGTCCCGGGTGACCGCGCTCGACGTCGATCCGCTGGCGGCGGCCGCGGCGGCCCGCAACGCGGCGGCCAACCAGGTCGTGGTCGACACCCTGACCGCCGACATCGCCGAGGAGGACATGTCCGCCGACGTGATCCTGGCCGGCGACGTCTTCTACACCCGCACCGTCGCCGATCGGATGGCGGCGCGGTTGCGCCGGGCGGGCCGGGAAGGCGCCCGGATCCTGGTTGGCGATCCCGGCCGGGGGTACTTCCCGGAGCGGATGTTCACCCAGGTGGCCGAGTACGTCGTGCCCGTGCCCGCCGCCCTTGAGGAGACCGAGGCGCTCGTCACCGGGGTGTGGGAGATGCGCGTCACACCTCCCGGCAAGTGAAATGCTTTCACCACACAACTAGTTGTACGCTGCATGCATCTTGACCGGGGAGGTGTGGCGGGTGACGGAAGTGAATGCCGGGGACGCGAGTGGCCGGCTGGCCGACGAACTTGTGCGATTCGCCCGGCTCGGCGTGCGCGCCAAGGGCATGCTCCACGTGCGGGACTTCGGTGCCGAGTTCTCCGCCCTCATGCTGCTGTTCCCGTTGCGGCACCTGGGCCCGCTGCGGATCACCGACCTCGCCGAGGTCAAGGGCGCGGATCCGTCCACGGTCAGCCGGCAGGCAGCCCAGCTGGTCAAGGCGGGCCTCGCCCGCCGGGAGGCCGACCCGGCCGACGGCCGCGCGTCCCGGCTCGCGGTCACGCCGGAGGGCCTGGAGGCCTGCCGGCAGCTGCACGAGGCGCGCAACGCGCTGATCGGCGAGGCCCTGAGCGGCTGGCCAGCCGAGCGGGTGCGCACCTTCACCGAACTTTTCCACGAATTCAACAGCTCCGTCGAAGCGCTTGTGCGCAGCGACCCAGCCGTACCAGCACGGGAGAACGCGTGAGTAACTCCAGCACCACCGCAGCCGCGGAGACGGGGCCGGCAGGCGGTCCGGGCGCCGGACAGCCGTCGGTGGAATTCACCCATCGGCAGATCCTGACCATCCTCGGCGGCCTGATGATGGGCATGTTCCTCGCCGCCCTGGATCAGACGATCATGGCCACCGCCACCCGGACGATCGCCGACGACCTGAACGGCTTCGACCTGCAGGCCTGGGCCACCACGGCCTTCCTGATCACCTCGACCATCTCCACGCCGCTGTACGGCAAGCTCTCCGACATCTACGGCCGGCGCGGCTTCTTCCTCTTCGCGATCGTCGTCTTCGTGATCGGCTCGATGCTCTGCGGGCTCTCCCAGAGCATGTACGAGCTGGCCGCGTTCCGGGCGATCCAGGGCATCGGCGCCGGCGGCCTGATGTCGATGGCGCTGGCCATCATCGGCGACATCGTGCCGCCCCGCGAGCGGGCCAAATACCAGGGCCTGTTCCTCGCCGTGTTCGGCACCGCCAGCGTCATCGGCCCGCTGCTGGGCGGCTTCTTCGCCGGCCAGGACACGATCATCGGCATCACCGGCTGGCGCTGGATCTTCTACCTGAACGTGCCGATCGGCATCGCCGCGATGGTCGTCGTGGCCCGCGTGCTGCACCTGCCGCACACCCGCACCGACCACCGGATCGACTGGCCCGGCGCGGTCGCGCTGATCGTCGGCCTGGTGCCGCTGCTGACCGTGGCGGAGCAGGGCCGCACCTGGGGCTGGGACTCCCCGCGGGCGCTCGGCTGCTACGCGGTCGGCCTGATCGGCATCGTGGCGTTCATCCTGGCCGAACGAGCCTACAAGGACGAGGCGCTGCTGCCACTGCGCCTGTTCAAGAACCGGACCCTGGCGGTCGGCTCGATCTCCAGCTCGATCGTCGGCATGGCCATGTTCGGCGGCCTGCTGACCGTTCCGCTGTACCTGCAGATCGTCAAGGGCTCGTCGGCGACCGAGGCCGGCCTGCAGATGATCCCGTTCGTGATCGGCATCATGGCCGGCTCGATCGCCTCCGGCCAGCTGATCGCCCGCACCGGCCGCTACCGGATCTTCCCGATCATCGGCAGCACCCTGATGGTGCTCGCGCTGGGGCTGTTCGCCCTGATCGGCGCGGACACCCCGCTCTGGAAGACCATGCTGATCATGGTCGTGATGGGCCTCGGCCTCGGCGGCAACATGCAGCCGATGATCACCGCCGTGCAGAACGCGGTCTCACCGCGGGAGATCGGCGTCGCCACCAGTTCGGTGACCTTCTTCCGCTCGATGGGCGGCACGCTGGGCACGGCGATCTTCCTGTCCGTGCTCTTCAACGTGGTCGGCGGCAAGATCAGCTCGGCGTACCAGACGGCGCAGGCCACGCCGGAGTTCCAGCAGGCGGTGGCCGCCGACCCAAGCCAGCTGCAGACGCTGCAGCAGGCCCAGAGCGGCGACGCGCTCAACGACACGTCGTTCCTCGGCCGGCTCTCCGACGTGGTGTCGCACCCGTTCAAGGTCGGCTTCTCGGACGGCATCCAGCTGATCTTCCTGCTGGCGGCCGCCGTGATGATCGTCGGCCTGATCGTGGTGCTGTTCCTGCCGGAGATCCCGCTGCAGCAGCGCTCGGCGCAGCAGCAGCGTGCCGACGACGCGGCGGCCGCGGCCGCCGGCGACGGCCTGCCCGACAGCATCGGGGCCGGCCCGGAGGTGGAGATCAAGAGCTCCCGCTGATCCATCGGACCATACCGAGGGTACGAGCGCAGCCCGCGCTCGTACCCTTTGCCGTATGGCAGTCGTGAAGATCAACGCAATCGAGGTCCCCGAGGGCGCCGGCCCCGAACTGGAGCAGCGCTTCGCCGCCCGCCAGGGCGCGGTGGAGAACGCCAAGGGCTTCCTGGGCTTCGAGTTGCTCCGCCCGGTCGGCGGCGAGACCCGGTACTTCGTCTACACCCGCTGGGAGACCGAGGAGGACTTCCAGGCCTGGTCGGCCGGCTCGGGCCGGGCGGCACACGCCGGCGAGCGCGCCCGCCCGGTGGCCACGGGCGCGAGCCTGCTGGAGTTCGAGGTCGTCCAGAGCGTCGAGAAGAAGTAGCCCGTTCAGGTAGCGAACTTGCATGGGTTTTCCGCCGCGGGTGAACTCAGTCCTCGGCGTTGCGGGCCGCCGCCGCGATCAGTCGTTCCGCGACGATCCGGCGGTCCAGCCCGAGCCGCTGCGCGGTCTCGCGCAGCACGTCGTAGGACTCCTGCACGCCACAGCCGCGCTGCGCGATGATCACGCCCGCCGCCCGGTCGACCGTCGCGCCCTCCCGCAGTCCTTCCCGGCGGCGCAACTCGCCCACCAGCACCTCGGCCTGGTTGACCACGGCCATCGCGGTCAGCAGCAGCTCGGGATGGATGCCGCCCGGGGTGGCCACGAACAGGCTCAGCGCGCCGACCGAGGAGCGCTGCACGTCCATCGGGATCGCCACGAGGCCGTGCACGCCCTCCGCCCGGGCGCACTCGGCCAGCCGCGGCCAACGCGGGTCGGACTGCAGGTCGGGGGCGGTCACCAGGGACCGGGTCCGGGCCGCCTCCAGGCCGGGGCCGTCACCGGCCGCGTACTGGAGATCGTCGAGGGCCTGCGCCGCGCTCCCGGAAGCGGCGAGGACCGGCGGTCCACCCTCCCCGATCAGGGACACCGAGCAGCGCAGGGTGCCGGGGACGACACCGGCGGCGAAGGCGGCGAGGCGGTCCAGGGCCTGCGGCACGTCGTCGGAGCCGAGCAGGCGGGCGGTGAGCTCGTGCAGCAGCCCGGCGAGCTCCACCGGGTGCGGACCGGCGACGGCGGCCGCCTGTGCGCCGCCACCCGGGATCAGATCCACGTGGGGCTCCGCAACGACCATCGGTGCGGAACGGAGCGAGGGCGGCGGCGTGAGGGGGCCTGCGGCCACCGGCGCGAGCCCGGCGGGTGTGGCGTCCGGCGCAGACAAGATCTTCTTGATGGCCGCGGGCGTACGCCGGCGGCCCGGGGTCGTCCGCTGGTCGGGAGTCCGGGTCTGGTCGGGGTTCTCGGCCACGCCGGAACCCGGCACTCGACGCGAGACGTTGCGCCCGAAGCTTCGTTGCGGGGCTGCCATTCGCCCGATATTGCCACGCGGATCGGCGAACACGAAAGTCATGTCCACTACCGGGTGCCGTCTCCCGGCGTGATCGCCTGTTCCGAGGTCCGATGTTTCCCCAGCTCGCGGCCCCCGCAAGCAAGAGCGCCGCCCCCGGAAACCCGGGGACGGCGCGATCGCAGACGTCGGTGTGCAGGTCGCCTCTCGGCGAAAGGCTCCTCGCGGCTCCAGCCGAACGGTATTCCGCGAAGGCAAAGGGTGAGGCCCGGGGACACTGATCACACCGACATCTGACTCAACCGTCGGCCGGGCCTCCCGATTCCGGTAGCAGTTGTGACTCAAGCCACACCATTGGGCCGCGGATTGCCCGAGCGCTCCGCCGCCAGACCCGCCGGTACGCTGAGGGACATGAAAGGGCTGTGGACCCCCGCGTGGATCGCGCGCCACGTCCTGGCGCTGGCGCTCGTGGCCGGCTTCCTGGCCCTGGGCTGGTGGCAGTTCAGCCGGGCCACCGGCGGCAACTCGCTCAGCTGGGGCTACACCTTCGAGTGGCCGGTGTTCGCCGGCTTCGTGGTCTTCATCTGGTTCCGCGAGGTCCAGCAGGAGCGCCGGTCCGCCCGCGCCGCCGAGCCGGAGCCGGAGCCGACGGCGGAGCTGCCGGCCGAGCAGCCGGTGCCCCGCCAGGACGCCCCGCTGACCGTGCGCCGGCCGGTGCGCGTGCCGGTGGCGAGCGCGGCGCCCGACGACGACGACGACCCCGAGCTGGCCGCCTACAACGACTATCTGAGCTGGTTGGCCGCCCACCCCGGAGCCCGGCCGAGCGATTACCCCGGCCGGCGCACCAGCACCAGCTGATCGAGTCAAGGTCGAATCAAGCAAGAAGGACGTGGATCGTGCAGGGAGCCCTCACCCGCTACCGGATCATCGCCTGGATCGTCGGCCTGGTCCTCATCGTGCTCGTCCTGGTCGGCATGCCGCTGAAGTATCTGGGTGAAAACGACACGGTCGTGGCCACCATCGGCCCGATCCACGGCTTCCTCTACATGGTCTTCCTGGTGGCCACCTTCGACCTGAGCCGCCGGGCACAGTGGCCGCTGAGCCGGATGGCGCTCGTCATGCTCGCCGGCACCGTCCCCTTCCTCTCCTTCTGGGCGGAACGGGTCGTGACGAACAAGTGGGTCGCCGAGGCCCTCAATGCGCCTCCGGTCATGGCAGAGTAGGAAAAAGTAACGCTTCGGAACGGCCGTGTCGCCCCCGGTTATCGGGATCATTCTCTTATTTGTGATCATTGGCGCAAGTAACTCTTCGGGCCCTTGTGTTAATGCCAAGCGCCGATAAGTTAATGCGGTTGGTCCGGTCCGCAGCCACACCCTCGGTGGCGCCGGCCAACGCCGCCGAACCTTCGCCGGTGGAAACGGGCGACCCCGATCCCCAGGGTCACCGGCTCCGCGACGTCGAACCGGGGAACCAACCGGAGTAGCACCGCGACAGCGGTAGGGCCTTCTTCCCGCCCCTTGACACCGGACTATTCCGGCGTCAGCTAGCCCGGTAGGCGGCCAAGCGGAAGAAAGGCCACGTTCCGTTGCCACACGCCCGCACGAGGCTCCGTGCGCTGGTGATCGCCGTCCTGGCGATCGCGATCACCGGGAGCACCGCGACCGCCGCACACGCGGAACCGTCGACGAGTGAGCTGACCAAGAAGATCGACAAGGCGTCCGACCAGCTCGAGGACGTCGTTGAGTCGTACAACAAGATGAACCTCAGCCTGAAGCAGACCAAGGCCGAGGAGACGAAGCTGGCCGCGTCGCTCGGCCCGGCCAAGGCCGCCCTGGAGGCCGCCGGCGCGCAGATGGACACCATCGCGCAGTCGGCCTACATGACCGGCAACATCGGGACCATGAACGTCGTGCTCGAGGGCGCGGACAACCTCATGGACCGGATGAGCTTCCTTGAGCAGATCTCCCGCAGCCGCGGCCGCGACATCGCGGAATACCGCGCGACCACGGAGAACTACACCGAGCGCCAGGCCGCCCTCAAGGCCACGCAGGACAAGCAGGAGGCCGAGGCCAAGGAACTGGCCGGCCGCAAGAAGAAGATCGAGGGCGACCTCAAGGAGCTGTACGCGATGCGCACGGCCGCCTACGGCTCGGCGACCGAGAAGGGCACCAAGTACACCGGCACCATCCCGGATATCGCGGGTTCGGCCGGCAAGGCGGTCACCTTCGCCTACAACGCCCTCGGCAAAATGTACGAATACGGCGCGGACGGTCCAGGCACGTACGACTGTTCGGGGCTGACCTCCGCGGCCTGGAAGGCCGCCGGCAAGTCGCTGCCGCACAACGCCGCGGCGCAGTACAGCGCGACGACCCGGATCTCCCGGTCCGAGCTCGAGCCGGGCGACCTGGTCTTCTACCGGGGCAACCAACACGTCGGCATCTTTGTCGGCGGTGGTCAGATCATCGACGCCTCCCGCGCGGGTCAGCCCGTGAAGAAGCGGACGATCGACATCATGACCCCCAACGGCTACGGCCGCGTCAACTGAGTCATCGGGCAAGATAAAAGGCCGGTGTCCCCTCGGGGGCACCGGCCTTTCGCCGTTGGTGGCTTCCGCCTACGCGGCCTGCAGGCCCTCGGCCCGGGCCAGCTCGCGCAGCCGGCCGAGCGCCTGGATCTCGAGCTGGCGGATCCGCTCGCGGGAGAGCGAGAAACGCGACGCCACCTCGGTCAGCGAGTGCTCGCGACCGTCCTCGAGGCCGTACCGGGCGCGCATGATGCCCGCCGACCGGTCGTCGAGGTGGTTCAGCAGGCCCTCGATGCGCTGACGCTCCAGCGCGGTCAGGACGATCTCCTCGGGCGACGGCGCGTCGCTGTCGGCGACCAGGTCGCCGAGGTTGGTGTCACCGTCGTCGCCGACCGGGGTGTCCAGCGACACGGTGTCCTGGGCCCAGCGGGTCAGCTCGGTCACGCGCTCGACCGTCACGCCCAACGCGGCGGCGACCTGCGCGGGCTCCGGGTCGGCGCCGAGCTCACGGACGAGCTGGCGGGTGACGTTACGCATCCGGTTGACGTCCTCGACCAGGTGCACGGGCAGGCGCACGGTGCGCTCCTGCTGGGCGATGGCCCGGCTGATGGCCTGGCGGACCCACCACGTCGCGTAGGTCGAGAACTTGTAGCCACGCTCGTAGTCGAACTTTTCGACCGCGCGCACGAGGCCGGTATTGCCCTCCTGGATGAGGTCGAGCATGGGCATGCCCGAGCGCACGTAGCGGCGGGCGATCGACACGACCAGTCGCAGGTTGGCGCGAATGAAGAGATCCTTCGCCCGCTTGCCCTCAGTGACCAGCCGCTCCAGTTCCTCCCGGCTCACGCCGCGACGGACCTCGCCGGTGTCGAGCAGGTGCTCGGCGTAGAGGCCGGCCTCGATTGCCTTGGAGAGGTCGACCTCCCTGGCAGCATCCAACAGCGGCGTCCGGGAGATTTCGTGCAGGTAGACTCCGACGAGGTCGCGCTCCTCGGCGACCTGGTCGGTCCTCATCACGGTGTTCTTCTCCACGTTGCCCACGGTCCCCTCATTGCCTTCACTAACCCTGTTACGGGCAATACCTGCGTCCATCAGCCCTCCCCGTAACGTCCGCAGTTCATGCATTGCGGTGCTGACACTTAGCTGAACAGTTCGCGCCCTGCGCTGATTCCGGCCTGGTGAGTCGAAAGTGTCACGAGAGTCTGAGCGCCAGCTGAGAGCCGCGTGGATACTTACTGAAGAGGGCTCTCAGGGAGGTATTCGGAGCCGCACCCGTCACTGGATGCGTGGTGAGACGCATACCCTCCGCCCGCTTCATGACACCATCGGCCCCTCATTCGTCGCAGCGACGGGCATCACGGATCTGGCTGCGATGCTCGTCACTACCCAGTACGGCCTGGTAGCCGAATGGGTTCACGTCCAGCATCGACAGGTTGCCGTCAGGCATGAACCTAAACGCCACGGCAAAAGATCCCGTCGCTGACCGAAACGGGACCACCTGCCACGATGCGGCACGACAAGCCGCAGTTCACTCGCCCGTACGGGTGACACACGCATGGATGACGGCCGTTCGGCCGGCCCCGCCGCGCCGTTCCACCGACTCCCGGGCGCGGTGACGTAAAACACACCGTTACGGTTCACGATATGGAACGCAGTGTGCTCGTCACAGGCGGCGCGGGCGGGCTCGGTGGAGCCGTCCTCGAGGTGCTTCGGGATCAGGGCTGGCGCGTGGTCGCCCCGGTCCGGGCCGGCGCCACCGGCCGGCTACTGAAGGACGTGGTCCCCGTCGAGGCCGACCTGGCCAACGCCGACGAGGTCGCGGCGGCGGTGACCACCGCGGCCGCCGAGCCCGGTGCGCCGCTGCGCGCCGTGGTGAACCTGGCCGGCGGGTATGCGGGTGGCGGCCTGGTGCACGAGACGCCGATCGGCGACTTCGAGGCGATCCTGCGGTCGAACCTGCGCCCGACGTACCTGGTGACCGCGGCCGCGCTGCCCCATCTGGTGGCCGCCGGCGGCGGCTCTGTGGTGTGTGTCTCATCCCGGGCGGCGGTAGCCCCGTTCGCCGGGGCCGCCGGATACGCGACCGCCAAGGCCGCGGTCCTGGCCTTCGCGAACGCCGTCGCCGTCGAATACAAAAAGAGCGGTGTGCGCTGCAACACCGTGCTGCCGAGCGTCATCGACACCCCCGGCAACCGGGCCGGACAGCCGGGCGCCGACTTCTCCCGCTGGGTCACCCCGGCCGAGATCGCCCAGGTGATCGCCTTCCTGGCCGGCGACGGCTCCGCGCCGACCAGCGGCGCCGCCATCCCCGTCTACGGCCGGGCCTAGAAGCCCTCCGCCAGCTGGTAGGTGAGCACCGAGGCGGCCGCGGCCAGGGTGGCGACCGTCAGCAGCAGCGCCCGGGCGTGCGCCACGAGCAGCGCCCGGGGGCGACCCGGGCCGGCGGGTACCCGCGGCTTCGGGGTCGCGGCCGGCGCCCAGGCGTCGAGGTGGGCCAGCAGCGCCTGCCGCACCTGCTCCGGGGTGCCGTTCGCGTCGATGACCACGAAGCCGGCGTGCTCGGGCAGCGCCTGATAGGCGGCCGTGGCCGCGCGCAGGTAGGCCATCTCCTCGTGGTCGTAGCCGCGCTGCTCGATCCGGTCGTAGGCGACGGCCGGGTCGACCGCCAGCAGGAACGTCACGTCCGGCTGCGGGAACACCCGGTAGGCCAGCCGGGCCCGGCGCTCGGCCCGGTTGAGCCGCTCCGGGCGGGGCGTCTTGGCGTGCGCGCGGATGCTCGCGAACTGGCAGACGGCATACCTGTCCATGATCGCGATCTCCCGGGTGACCGAGCGGCGCAGCAGGGTGCGCAGGATCGCGAGCCAGCGCAGCACCGACTCGACGAGCAGCATCGTCTTGCGGCCGAGCAGGTGCTCACCGTCGCGGCGGCCCAGCGCCGTGGCCAGCCGGCCGAACCAGCGGCGGCCACCCGCGTTGCGCCGGTAGGTCGCCGGCAGGCCCCACTCGGCCAGCGCGGTCGCCAGCTCACGGGCCTGGGTGGTCTTGCCGGAGCCGTCGATGCCGACCAGCGCCACCGTGCGCAGGCGGCGAACGGCCGCGCCGCGGGGGTGCTGATCGGCGAAAGCGGGGCGGGCGGAATCAAGGTCAGGGACCATACCCACCAACGGTACCCGGAGCGGTCACCCTCGGTTCCTCCCCCGAACGGCGCCCCGGGTGTGAACGTACGCAGCTCCGGGTAGTCGGGGAGGTGCCAAATGCACGCCAGACGACGCAGGGAGACGCCATGCCGCACCGGGTGGACGAGGGCCTGGTCAACACGCTCAAACGGGTCGCTTCCGTGCTGAAACAGGCGGAGGTTCCGTTCGCGCTCGGCGGCAGTTTCGCGGTCTACGCCCACGGCGGGCACTCCAGCGATCACGACGTCGACTTCCTGATCCGCGAGCGGGACAAGGCGCGGGCGCTCGAAGAACTGGCCGCGGTCGGCTTCGAGGTGGTACAGCCGCCCGAGGACTGGCTGGTCAAGGTCTTCGACGAGGGCCGGATGGTGGACCTGATCTACCGCCCGGTGGAGTCGCCGGTGACCGACGCCACGCTGCGCGACACCGTGATGCGCCCGGTCGAGGCGATCAACATGCCGGTGCTGTCGGCGACCCAGCTGATGGTGCACAAGCTGCTGAGCTACACCCAGCACTACTGCGACTTCGCCACCGGTCTGCCGGTCGCCCGCTCGCTGCGCGAGCAGATCGACTGGGACCGGGTCCGGGGGGAGACCGCGAAGTCGCCGTACGCGGAAGCGTTCCTGGTCCTGCTCGACCGCCTGGACGTGGTCGCGCAGCCGGGGGAAGCCCGACTGACAGTGGGGGGATGAACGATGGCACCACAGCTCGACGAATACGTGGAGGCGGAGATCCAGCGCCTGCTCACCGAGAGCGGGGCGATCGCCGAACAGGGCATCACCCTGCAACGCCGCGACCACCTGCTGGTGCTCGGCGGCGAGGTGGAGAGCGCGCAGCGCCGCGACGAGATCTGCCGGCAGATCACGGCGAACTTCCCGGACCTGGAGATCGCCTGCGACATCGGCATCGTGCGCGCCGCGGCGCCCAGTGAGGTGGAGGAGATCTCATGATCCGGATCGCCGCCGTGGGTGACGTCCACGTCGACAGGGACGTCCTGGGCCGCTACCGGCCCGCCCTGGAACAGCTGCCCGGGGTCGCCGACGCGCTGCTGGTCGCCGGGGACCTGACCAGGCACGGCACGGTCGAGGAGGCCGAGTGCATGGCGAGCGAGTTCGGCGACCTGGGCGTACCGGTGGTGGTCGTGCTCGGCAACCACGACCACCAGAGCGACCAGCAGGACGCGGTCAGCGACGTGCTCCGGCAGGCCGGCCTGACCGTGCTGGAGGGCGACACGACGGTCCTGGAGATCAACGGTCACCGGCTCGGCATCGCCGGGGTCAAGGGCTTCGGCGGCGGGTTCGCCGGCGCGTGCGCCAGCTCGTTCGGCGAGCGGGAGATGAAGAACTTCGTCGGTACGACCGAGGCGGTCGCCGAGCGTCTCGGTGCGGCGCTGCGCGGGCTCGACTGCGACGCCCTGGTGGCGCTGACCCACTACGCGCCGATCCCCGAGACCCTGGTCGGGGAGCCGCTGGAGATCTATCCGTTCCTCGGGTCGTATCTGCTGGGTCAGGCGATCGACTCGGCGCCCACCGCGCTCGCCCTGCACGGGCACGCGCACCACGGCAGCGAGCGGGGACGGACGCCCGGCGGCGTGCCCGTGCGCAACGTGGCGCACCCGGTGATCAAGCAGGCGTACAACGTCTATCAGCTGCTCTCCGCCGACGTCGACGCCGGCCTCGCGCGCATCTAGCCGTACCGATGTCAAAGGTTTTCGATTTCCGGGCGTCGGGTACCAGATCGCCATGACATTCTTGCTCTGGATCCTCGCAGTCATCCTCGTGGTCGCCGGCATCCTCGCGCTGTTCCGGCGGCAGGTCCTCTGGGGCGTCGTCCTCATCATCGTCGGCCTGCTCGTCGGCCCGTTCGGCGTCAGCATCTTCACCAATTAGTCCACTCGGTCACCGGGGCTGCCACGTGGCGGCCCTGGTTGTCGTTGCGTAGCGGGCCGCACACGAGGTGCGACGCCCCACATCGGACGTATGGCTCAATCCTCAGCGAACTGTTCCCGATGTTCGTGAGGGCGTGACGACAAAGTGGCCGAGGTCCATCACTTCACCTACGGGGCCTTCAATCCGATCGCGGCGTACCTGGTCGCGGTCCTGGGTTCGTTCCTCGGCCTACTCGCCACCGGCCGGGCCCGCAGCGCCCGCTCCCGCAGCCGGCGCAACCGCTGGCTGATCATCGCGGCGTTCGCGATCGGCGGAGCCGGCGTCTGGCTCATGCACTTCACCGCGATGCTCGGCTTCGACGTGCCGCAGAGCCCGGTGCGGTACAACCCCTGGCTCACCATGTCCAGCCTGGGCCTGGCGGTCGTCGCCGTGGGCATGGGGCTGATGATCGTCGGCCACGGCCGGCGCAGCATTCCCAAGATCGTGCTGGCCGGCCTGTGCACCGGCGCCGGCGTGCTGGGCATGCACTACACCGGGATGGCCGCGCTGCACGTCTCCGGCACGATTCACTTCGACCGGACGCTGGTCGTCGCCTCCGGCATCATCGCGTTCGCGGCCTGCACCGCCGCGCTCTGGTTCGCCGTCTCCGTGCGAGGGCTGGGCCCGATGACCGGCGCCGCGGCCCTGATGGGCCTGGCCATCTTCGGCATGCACTACACCGGGATGGCGAGCATGTCCGTCGAGCTCAGCAAGTCCGTCTCGACGACCGTCGAGGGCATCAAGCCGCTGCTCATGATCGTGCCGATCACGCTGAGCAGCGCCGCGATGATCCTCGGCGTCGCGCTCAGCGCCCTGCAGGCCATGACCGACGAGGAGTTCACCGAGGGCGACGGCGTGCCGCGCCGCGGGATGCACGCCGAGAACCCCTGGTCGCTCAAGCAGGCCTCGATGTCGGCGATGCGGCGCAGCCCCGGCAGCCGCCCGTCACCCGGCGCCCGGCCCTCGCCGCGCCCGGTGCCGCCGCGCCCGAAGCCCTTGCTGGACGAGCCGCTCATCGACATCCGTTCCTGATCGCGGACCCACGCGGGGGCTGCGTCCGGTATACCTGATCGGCATGGCGCCAAGGATGCTGCTGTCGATGCCGTTGCACGCGATCACCGAGGTGTATGGCGAGGCCGGCCTGCGCGAGCGGTTCTCCCTCGAGCTGCTCGAATTTCCGCCCGACGACCGCCGCCAGCTCGAGGAGGCGCTGGAGCTGGCGGCCCGGCTGCACGCCGACGACCGGCGGGTCCGGGAGCCGTACCTGAACCATCTGCTGCGGGTCGCGATCCGGATCATCCGCTACTACGGCATCCAGGACGTGGACGTGCTGACGGCCGCGCTGCTGCACGACGCCGTCGAGGACCATCCGGCGGAGCTGGCCGGTCTCGACCCCGCGCTCGGCCACCAGGTGCTGACCGACGCCGCGGTGGACGAGCTGGCGCGGCGGTTCAACCCGCGGATGGCCGGGCTGGTCCGGTCGGTGACCAACCCCGAGTACGACCCGGAACGCGACAAGCACGAGCAGTACCGCGCGCACGTGGCCGCCAGCCTGGAGCGCGACCCGTGGGCCCGGGTCATCAAGGTCTCGGACTTCACCGACAACGGCGTCGGAGTCATCCACACCACATATGACAAGGCTCGCAGCTCGGCGATCAAGTACCGGCCGCTGGTGCCGAAGCTGCGTGAGCTGGTCGGACGCCCGGACACCCCGCTGTCGCTCGCCGCGAAAGACCACATCCTGGACCAACTCGACCTGGCGGAGGAACGGTTCGCCGCGATTCTGGACGGCTGACACGGCCCGGGCTGTCCGCGCAGCTAGCCTGGACTTCATGCCATCCCCCATGACTGACTGGTGGCGCAACGCCGTCATCTACCAGATCTATCCGCGCTCCTTCGCCGACAGCAACGGCGACGGGATGGGCGACCTGCCCGGCATCACGTCCCGACTGAGCAGCCTGCGCGAACTCGGCGTGGACGCGGTGTGGCTGTCGCCGTTCTACCCGTCGCCGCAGCACGACGCCGGCTACGACGTGGCCGACTACCGCGCGGTCGATCCGCTCTTCGGCGACCTGGGTGACGCCGACAAGATGATCAGCGAGGCGCGGTCCCTGGGCCTGAAGGTCATCGTCGACCTGGTGCCGAACCACACCTCCAGCGAGCACGCCTGGTTCCGGGCCGCCGTCGCCGCGGCCCCGGGCAGCCCGGAGCGCGAGCGGTACATCTTCCGGGACGGCACCGGCCCGGAGGGCAGCGAGCCGCCGAACGGCTGGCGGAGCGTCTTCGGCGGCCCGGCCTGGGACCAGGTCGCCGACGGCCAGTGGTATCTGCACCTGTTCGACGTCTCGCAGCCGGATCTCAACTGGGGAAACCCGGATGTCCGCGCGGAGTTCGTCGACGTGCTGCGGTTCTGGCTGGACCGGGGCGTCGACGGCTTCCGGGTCGACGTGGCGCACGGCCTGATCAAGGACAAGGACCTCGCCGAGTGGCACTACGCGGGCGAGTTGCTCGGCGGCCTCGCGCCGGCGGATGCCCCGCCGCCGCCGATGTGGGACCAGGACGGCGTGCACGAGATCTACCGGCAGTGGCGCGAGGTCCTGAACTCCTACGAGGGCGGCCGCATCCTGGTCGCCGAGGCCTGGGTGCAGCCCGCCGACCGGCTGGCCCGCTACGTCCGCCCGGACGAGATGCACCAGGCGTTCAACTTCGAATACCTGGACGCGCCCTGGTCCGCCGACCCGCTGCGCAAGGTCATCGACAACACCACGGCCGCCAACGCCGCGGTCGGCGCCCCGACCACCTGGGTGCTCTCCAACCACGACGTGGTGCGGCACGCGACCCGGCTGGGTTACCCGGTCGGCGAGCCCCGCCGGCACGGCATCGGCATCGGCGACCCGCAGCCCGACGTGGCGCTGGGCCTGCGCCGGGCCCGCGCGGCGACGCTGCAGATGCTGGCGCTGCCCGGCTCCGCCTATCTCTACCAGGGCGAGGAGCTGGGGCTGCCGGAGGCCACCGAGATACCGGACTCCTACCGGCAGGATCCGGCCTGGGAGCGCTCCGGGCACGCCGAGCGGGGTCGCGACGGCTGCCGGGTGCCGATCCCCTGGGAGGCCGACGCCCCCTCGTACGGCTTCGGGCCCGCCGACGCGAGCTGGCTGCCGCAGCCGGACGTCTGGGCCGAGTACGCCCTGGACCGGCAGCGGGGCGTGAACGGGTCGACGTTCGAGCTCTACCGGGCGGCGCTGCGTCTGCGCGCCGGGCACAACCTCGGCGGCGGCACGGTGCGCTGGGTGGACACCCCGGCCGACGTGCTCGCGTTCCGCAACGGCGGCCTGCTGGTGCTGACCAACTTCGGCGACGCCCCCGCCGAGCTGCCGCTCAGCGCCCGGGTGCAGCTCGCCAGCGAGCCGCTGACCGCCGACGGCCGGGTGCCGCAGGACGTCACGGTGTGGGCGCGGGTCTGACCTCGTCCTGTTCCCGCGCGCGATAGGTGGCCAGGGCCGCATGGGTGTCCGCCATGTCCCTGGCCACCGTCCGGCTGGCCAGCCAGTACATGACGCCGGTCGGGATGAAGAAGAACTGGAACGCGGCCAGGCCGATCGCGTAGTTGAGCGGCGGCGGAAACGTGCCGGCCAGGTTCCGGAAGACGACCGCGACCAGGGCGTTGCCGCCGGCCCGGCCGAAGCCGTTGGCCAGGTTGCCGAGGCTGTAGACCGTGCCGCGGTGCTCCGGCGGGTTGACGTCGGCCATCATCGCGAACCAGTTCGGCGAGTTCGCCGAGGTCAGGGCGAGCGCGAAGATCGCGGTGGCGAGGCTCAGCCCGACTGTCGGCTCGGTGACCACGTCGCTGAGGATGGCCAGCACGACCGCGCCGGCGCTGCCGCCGTCCGGCACGTCGATGCGGAACGGCACGAAATACAGGACCACGTAGAACGGCACGGCGGCGAGGACGCCCGCGGCTGCGACCAGGGCCCGGCCCCTCGGGGTACGGCGTTGCAGCCGGTCGCCGATCAGTCCGCCCAGGATCGACAACGCCCCGCCGAGCTGGAACAGGGTGGCGAACACGCTGCCCACGATCACCGCCGTGGCGGTCGAATAGCCCTGGTCCTCGGCCCGGGAACGGAACAGCACCGGCAGCCAGACCAGCGAGCCGAAGGCCACCTGCGCGGTGAAGCCCTGCAGGATCAGCCAGATGTTGGTGCGCCGGGCCAGGATCCGGGGCAGGTCGTCGCGGTGGATCCGCTCGTCGTATTCGACCCCGGCCAGTTCCGGCTGGCTGTCGCCGCGGGGCACGTCGAAGGTGAAGAGGTAGGCCACCGTGGCGACCACCCCGGCCACGGCCACCACCAGGAACGGCTGCCGCCAGCCGGACGAGCCGAGCACCCCGGCCAGGAGCGTGCCGATCAGGGTGCCGACGCCCTGCGACAGGCCCCAGAAGCTCATCACCAGGCCCCGGCGCCGCGGCGAGATCAGGTCGCTGACCACGGAGAAGCTGACGCTGGCGACCCCGCCCAGGCCGATCGCCGCCAGCACCTGCGAGCACAGGAACGACGGGTAGCTGCCCGCCAGGCCGGACCAGGCGGTGCCGGCCACCCAGACCAGGGTGCCGGCGATCAGCACGGGTTTGCGGTTCAGGCGGTCGCCCGCGTACGCCCAGGCGATCGCCGCCACCGCGCTGATCAGGAACATCACCGTGGTGGCGAGGGCGATGTGGCCCTCGCCCACGGAGTAGTCGTCGGCGATGCTGCCGTACAGGGGCGGGACGAGGTTGATCGCGACGTTGTCCAGGGACGCCAGGATGACGAAGACGATCACGCTGTACGCGCGATGCGCCGGTCCCCCAAGCAACCTCACGCGAGAGAGGCTAGCGCTCCCCCGTCCGACCACCCCGCCGCCACCCTTGACCGGACTAAAGGCTCGGCCTGTCTATCACGGCGTCGCGGGCGGCGGCGTACTGCTCGCGGATGAGCGGGACGCTGCTGTCCTCGTACACCTCGGGGGTCTCCGCCGACCACGTCGGCGGCGCGTCACCACCTGCGGTGACCCACGCGGCCTGACGGGCGGCCCCGTCCGCGACGTACTCGCCGGGCGGTGGGACCAGCACCGGCAGGCCGAACAGCGCCGGCGCGATGCGGCGGACCGCCTCGCTGCGGGCGCCGCCGCCGACCAGCACGATCCGGTTGGCGGTGGCACCCTGGGCGACCAGGGCGTCCAGGCCGTCGGCGAGCGCGCAGAGCATGCCCTCGACGGCGGCCCGGGCCAGGTGCGCCGGGTCCGCCGTGCGCAGGGTGAGGCCGTGCACGGCACCGGTGGCGTTCGGGCGGTTCGGGGTGCGCTCACCCTCCAGGTACGGGATCAGCACCAGCCCGTCCGCCCCGGCGGGCGCGGAGAGCGCGAGCCGGGACAGCTCCTCGTGGTCGACGCCGAGCAGCCGGGTCGCCGCGTCCAGCACCCGGGCCGCGTTCAGCGTGACGACGATCGGCAGGAACCGGCCGGTGGTGTCGGCGAAGCCGGAGACGGCACCGCTCGGATCGTCCGGCGCGACGTCGGAGGAGACGAAGACCGTGCCCGACGTCCCGATGGAGATGACGACGTCGCCCGGTAGCGCGCCGGCGCCGAGACCGGCCGCGGCATTGTCGCCGGCGCCCGGGCCGAGCGGCGCGCCGTTGGGCAGGTGCCCGGCTATCCCGGTGGGGCCGAGCACCCCGGGCACCCGCAGCGGCCGCCCGAAGCCGAGCTCCAGCAGGTCGTGGCGGTATTCGTTCGATTTCGCGGACCAGTACAGCGTGCCGCTGGCGTCGCTGCGGTCGGTGCGCAGGCCGTCCAGGCCCGCGGCACCCGAGAGCTTCCAGGTCAGCCAGTCGTGCGGCAGGCAGACCGCGGCCACCCGGGCCGCGTTCTCCGGCTCGTTGCGGGCCAGCCAGCGCAGCTTGGTCAGGGTGAAGCTGGCGACCGGGACGATCCCGACGGCGTCGACCCAGGCTTGCCGGCCCTTGTCGCCGCCGCCGAGGTCCTCGATCAGGTCGGCGGCGGCGCCGGCGCTGCGGGTGTCGTTCCAGAGCAGCGCCGGGCGCACGACCTCGCCGTGTTCGTCCAGGACCACCATGCCGTGCTGCTGGCCGGCGACCGAGGCGGCGGCCACGTCGGCCAGGCCGCCGGCCTCCTCGATCGCCTGCTGCAGCGCGGACCACCAGGCGTCGGGATGCACCTCCGTCCCGTCGGGATGGCTCGCCCGCCCCTGCCGGACCAGCTTGCCGGTCTCGGCGTCGCGGATGACCACCTTGCAGGACTGTGTCGAGGAGTCGATCCCGGCTACCAGCGTCATGGGGCTCATCTTTCCTTGAGAATCAGTTGGCGCGCAGCACGTGATCGATGGCGAGCTGGTGCAGCCGGACGAAGTGGTAGCCCTGGGCACCGGCCGCGTCCACGTCGTAGTCCTCGAACGCGCCGCGGTCGTTCAGCAGGTCGGTGTAGGTCTCGCCGGCGGACAGCGTCGGCGTCGACAGCTCGAGGACCTTGCTGGCCACCAGCGCCTCCTGCACCTCGGGGTCCGCCCGGAACGCCTGCGCCCGCTCCTTGAGCAGCAGGTACATCCGCATGTTGGCCTTCGCCGAATCCCAGACCCCGGTGAAGTCCTCGGTGCGCGAGGGCTTGTAGTCGAAGTGCCGGGGGCCGTCGTAGCCCGGGCCGCCGCCCGGTCCGCCGTGCTCCAGCAGGTCGACCAGCGAGAACGCGTTGAGCAGGTCGCCGTGGCCGAACACCAGGTCCTGGTCGAACTTGGGGCCGTGCTGGCCGTTCAGGTCGATGTGGAAGAGCTTGCCGTGCCAGAGCGCCTGGGCGATGCCGTGGGTGAAGTTGAGGTTCGACATCTGCTCGTGGCCGACCTCGGGGTTGATGCCGAACAGCTCCGGCCGCTCCAGGTCGTGCACGAACGCGATGGCGTGCCCGGCGGTCGGCAGCAGGATGTCGCCGCGCGGCTCGTTGGGCTTGGGCTCGATGGCGAACCGCAGGCCGTAGCCGCGGTCCTCGGAATACTGGGCGATCAGGTTCAGGCCCTCGCGGTAGCGGTCGAGCGCCGCCTGCACGTCCTTGGCCGCGTCGTATTCGGAACCCTCGCGGCCGCCCCAGAGCACGAAGGTCTTCGCGCCGAGCTCGGCGGCGAGATCCATGTTGCGCAGCACCTTGCGCAACGCGTAGCGCCGGACGCCACGGTCGTTGCTGGTGAAGCCGCCGTCCTTGAACACCGGGTGGGTGAACAGGTTGGTGGTCACCATCGGCACCACCATGCCGGTCTCTTCGAGCGCCTTGCGGAAGCGGGCGATCGCGGCGTCGCGGGCCTGGGCGTCCGAGCCGAACGGGACCAGGTCGTCGTCGTGGAAGGTGATGCCGTACGCCCCCAGCTCGGAGAGCTTGTGCACCGCCTCCACCGGGTCGAGCGCGTCCCGGGTGGCGTCGCCGAACGGGTCGCGGGCCTGCCAGCCCACGGTCCAGAGGCCGAATGAGAATTTGTCTTCGCGCGTGGGCTGGACCGACACGGTTACCTCCACGTAACTGAGCTGATTTGTTTATTGGTTGAATTATTTGAGCGCGGTGTGGCATTGTCAAGGGCGTGACGGGCCGGTTGATGAGCGCTGCGGGATCACCGGTCCGGCAATCGAGCGTGCGCGCCCATAATCTCGCGCTGGTGCTGCAAACCGTGGTGAACAGCGCAGATCCGATATCTCGGGCATCGGTGGCCGGGGCCACCGGGCTCACCCGGGCCACCGTCTCCGCGCTCGTCGACGACCTCGTCACGGGCGCCCTGCTCACCGAGCACGCGCCCGCGCCGCGAGCCGGCGCCGGCCGCCCGGCGGTGGGCCTCGCGGTCGCCCCGGACGGCCCGGCCGGGCTGGGCCTGGAGATCAACGTCGACTACCGGGGCGCCTGCGTGGTGGACCTGGCGGGCACGGTCCGGCACCGCCTGGTGGAGCCCGGCGACCAGCGCCTCGAAGACCCCCGGAGCACGCTCGCCGGGCTGGGCCGGCTCGCCGCCCAGGCCCGCGCACTGGCCGAGGCGGACGGGCTGACCGTCGCCGGCGCAGTCCTGGCCGTGCCGGGCCTGGTCGCGGCCGGCGGCGTCGTCCGGATCGCCCCCAACCTCGGCTGGCAGGACGTCACCGTCGGGGACCTGCCCGACGGGCTGGCGATGACCGTCGACAACGAGGCCAACCTCGCCGCGCTCGGCGAGCTGGACCTCGGGGAGCTCCCCCGCGACTTCGTCTACGTCTCCGGCGAGATCGGCATCGGCGCCGGCATCGTGCTCGACGGCGCGCTCTACCGCGGCTCGCGCGGTTGGAGCGGCGAGATCGGGCACATCCCGATCAACCCCGACGGACCGGCCTGCCGATGCGGTGCCCGCGGCTGCCTTGAGCAGTACGCCGGCCAGGAAGCTGTGCTCCGCGCCGCCGGCGCCGACACCGTCGTGGCCCTGGCCGGTGCGGCGACCGCCGGGCAACCCGCCGCGCTGGCCGCCCTGTCCGCCGCGGGGGCCGCGCTCGGCATGGCCGTCGCCACGGTGGTGAACCTGCTCGACGTGCGGACGATCGTGCTCGGCGGCAGCTACGCGTCCCTGCTCCCCTGGCTGCGCGACAGCATCGCTGCGGAGGCCGGGCGGCGCGTGCTCACCGCGGCCTGGTCGCCGGTCCAGCTCCGGGCCGCGACGCTGGGCCCCGACGCGGCGATGCTGGGCGCGGCCGGCTCGGTGCTGCGCACGGTGCTCGACGACCCGGCCGCCTGGCTGGCCCGCCGGCGATGAAATCCGGCCGCCAGCGCGCGGCGGTGTTCAACGGGCGGCTCGCCGGGCCGTCGTGGTCTATCGGGCCGTCGTGGGAAGGGTGGTCAGGCCGAGCGGACGGCCGCGCCCGGTGCGTTGCGGGCGGCCACGGCGGCGAACTCGGTCAGGCCGCTGAGCAGCGCATCCCGGCCCGCCGGCGTCATCCGGGCCAGCACGTCGGTCAGCAACTCGCGGCGGGTGGCGCGCAGATTGTCGAGCAACTGGCGCGACGCCGGCGTCAGGTACAGCGCGATCTCGCGGCGGTCCGCCCGGCCGGGCACCCGTTCCACCATGCCGGAGGCCACCAGGCGGTCGCAGAGCCGGCTCGCCGAGGAGAGGATCATCCGCAGCTGCGCCGCCAGCCCGCGCAGGTTGATGCCCTCTTCCCGCTCGACGACGAGCAGGGCGTTCAGCTGGGGGCCGGAGAGCAGCGGGGTGGCCAGCTGGCGGGCGGCATCCCACGCGGCCAGCAGCGCGGGCGCGGCGTCATCGACTGCCGCGGCGCGCATCGGGTCCGGCCCATCCGGCCCATGGTGTTCGGCCATGGTGCAGCAGAGACTACCCGTACGCAGGAGCCCGCCGGGAGGTGAAACGTGGCCGACCGACTGACCGTCGTCCGGCGAGCCCTGCTCGACGCCCCGGCCGATCGCCTGGTCGAAGGCCTGGCGGCGGCCCTCGCCAACGAGTATGCGGTGACCGGCGTCGAGCTGCTGCTCGTGGACTACCGCCTGGCCACCCTGCTGCCGCTGCTCGGCGGCCCGCCGGTCACCCGCCCCGGCGACCCGGCGTGGCGCTCGTTCGACCACCAGGCCGAGGTCACGGCCGGGAACGTCTGCTACGTGCCGGTGACCGTGCGCGGGGAACGCACCGGCGTGCTGCGCTACACGCCGGTCCCCGACGCGGAGTCCGCCCGGGCCGAGCTCGCCGAGATCGCCACCCTGCTCGGCCACGAGCTGCAGGCCGCGACCGCGGGCACGGACCGGTATGCGATGGCCGCCCGCACCAGACGGCTCACGCTGGCCGCCGAGATGCAGTGGGAGCTGCTGCCGGGTCGCAGCCGCAGCCACCCGGCGTTCAGCCTGGCCGGGCAGCTCGAGCCGTCGTACGCGGTCCGCGGCGACAGCTTCGACTGGGCCGAGCAGGACGGGCGGCTCTACCTCAGCGTGCTCAACGGCCACGGTGACGGCATGAACGCCGCGCTGCTGACGTCGCTGGCCACGTACGCGTTGCGCAATGCCCGCCGCGCCGGGCTGGCGCTGGCCGACCAGGCCGCCCTCGCCGACCAGGCGGTCTATGCCCAGCATCGCGGCGACATGCACGTGGAGACGCTGCTGCTGGAGCTGGATCTGCGGACCGGCGAGATGCAGGCCGTCGACGCCGGCTCGCCACGGCTGCTGGTGATGCGGGCGGGCGAGGTGCTCGGCCGGCCGCTCGAGGCGCAGTTCCCGCTCGGCATGTTCGAGACCTCGCAGTACGCCCCGCAGTCCTTCACCCTGCGCACCGGCGACCGGCTCTTCATCGTCAGCGATGGCGTGTCCGACGCGGCCAGGGAAAACAGCCGCTACGGCGAGTCTGCGCTGGACCGCTTCGTCCGGCGGACCGGCACGCTGGCGCCGCTGCAGGCGATCCGCTCGCTGCTCGGTGACGTGCGCGCCTTCGTCGGGGACGACCTGGACGACGACGCGGTGGCCGTCTGCCTCGACTGGACCGGCCCGGCACACTGAAACGGCCGCCGGATCCCGGGCCGGGCCGGGCTGGACCGGGCTGGACCGGCATGCTGAAACGGCCGCCGGATCCCGGGCCGGACCGGGCTGGACCGGCATGCTGAAACGGCCGCCGGTTCCCTGGTGGGAGCCGGCGGCCGTGGTGTCGTCAGCGGATCAGCTCGCGGCGCCCGAGCGGGACGAGATCGCCTCCAGGAAGATGTCGGCGATCTTCGCGGGGTCGGGCGCGACGAAGACGCCTCCGTCGCGGGTGGCCTTGGCGATCGCCTCGAGCTCAGCGCGGTCGACCTCGTTGCCGATACCGATGAACACCAGGCGCACCGGACGCTTCGGGTCGGCGAGCTTCTTCAACTCGGTGATCAGGGTCTCCCGGCTGATGCCGTCCGGGTTCTTGTTGGCGCCGTCGGTGAAGAGCAGCACCGAGTTGACCCGGCCCGCCTGCCAGCTGTCCTGCACGTTGCGGTAGGCCGCGAGCGCCGTGTCGTACAGACCGGTCTGGCCGCCCTTCTTGGGGACAATCGCCTGGATCGAGTCTGCCAGTGCGCCCCGTCGCGACGAGAGCGGGCTGATCGGCTCGATCTGCTTCCAGGGCTGCTTACCCACCAACTCGGTGGAGAAGATCCAGGTGCCGACCGCCCACTTGTCGTCGAAGAGGGCGAGACCTTGCGCGGCGGCCCGGCGGGTCACCTCGGCGCGGGTGAGGCCGCCGGCCGTCGGCACCTTGGTGAGCATCGAGCCCGAGACGTCGAAGACGGCCAGCGCGCGGCCCGGGAGGGTGATCGCGGCCCAGCTGCCCAGCGCCCTGTTCAGGGCGCCGGCGTCGAGGCCCGCGGCTGCGGCGCCCTGAGTGCCACTGCTGGCCGCGGGCTTCGGCGTGGCCTGCGGCGCGCCGATCGGGGCGGCGAAGTTGGCGCCGACCGTGCCATCGGCGGCCCGCAGGCCGCTGGCTGCCAGTTCGTCCTTGAAGCTGGGCTGCTCCAGCGCCTGGCGCAGGCCGGTCGCGGCCGCGGACTTGGTCAGGTCGACCCCGGGCATGACCGCGAACGGGTAATCCAGCGCGGGCGGGGTCGGGTCGAGGTAGAGCGCGGCGAGCGTCACCTGCGGCCGCTCCGCGTTGTAGGCGATCACGTCTTCCTCGGACAGCGGCGCGGCGCTGATGCTGCTGGCCAGGTCCGCCGCGTCGAGCGAGCGGGGGAACTTCTGCAGCAGGTCCTCACGCAGCGAGGAACTGCCGGCGGCAAGCGCGCGCAGCGCGCCCACCTGCTGAGCCTTGGCCTCCGGGTCCGTGCCGGTGGCGCTGCCGAGCGCGAGCAGCCCGGCGAGCCCGGCCGCGTCGCGGGTCGGGTCGACGATGCCGGTCCGCAGCGAGTTGCCGGTCGTCATCTTGGTCACCAGGTCGGACCACCCGAGCTTCTTGTCGGGCCAGCCGACCTGCTCGGCGACGGGCTTGGGCATCGCGACGACGACCGGGCTCCGCGCGATCGAATTGCCGTCGGTGGGCACGAAGCCGGAGGCCTGCGTACGCAGCCGCAGCAGCCAGGTCGACGAGTCCGGAACCCACACATCGGGGACGGAAGCCGACCTGCCGGCCGGGCCGAGCCCGGTAAGCGCTACGCCGTGCTTGAGCGCCAGGGCCGAGGCCGTGGTCGCGGGATTGACACCGATCACGTTCACGGCGACACAGGTTCCATTGACGTTGGCACCGCCGTCGCTCCACTGCTGGGCAGCGCGCTCCACGGCGGGGGCGATCTCGGTGGCGGCGGCAACGGTCAGTTTGATCTGACCGGAGCATTTGTCCTCAGCGAGACTTTGGTAGCCGAGCCAGGAACCAGCGAGGACGACCACGATCGCCATCGCTGACGCGACGACGGTGGCTCCTCTGAGATTGAAATTTCTGCGATGGCGGCCTGACACGCGATCCATACTGCGCAGTAGGGGAGCCGATTGCCATATACGTTCGGCCGAAAGTTACTCGGATTGGATTTTTCACGTACTTAATTCACGTTAAGTGAGGGGCCCAATCCGAGCAGTGTGCGGCCCCCGCCGACCGCTGCCGGATTTCGGCTTAAAGCGACGACACTCCTCCGGTGTCCGTTTACGGCTTTTCAGCCAGCCTGTGGGGGAATCCAGCGCAGCACACACGTCGGACTTCCCTCACCCACCGGCTCGCCCTGCACCTGCGGGATGCCCGTCTCGCGGTCGACGCGGAAGACCGTGACGTTCTGTGAACGCTCGTTGGCTACGTAGAGGTGATCGCCGAGCAGCGCCAGATGCCGGGGCCACTGCCCGCCGGACACCACCTCGGCGATCAGGGTGGCGCCCTCGGGCTCCCAGGCGAAGACGGAGACCGTGTCGGGACCGCGGTTGGCGACGTACACGAAGCGGCCGTCGCGCCCGGTGGCCAGCTCCGACGGGTAGTTCGAGCTGCCCGCGCTGCTCGTCGCGCCGCCGGCCAGCCGCAGGCCGCCGTCCGAAGTGTCCGGCCGATACCAGGTCAGGTTGCCGGCCAGCTCGCCGACCAGCAGCAATGCCCCGTCGATCGAGTAGCGCAGGTGCCGCGGGCCGGTGCCCGGCGCCGCGACCACCGCCGGGCCGACGAGAATCAGCCGGCCCGAGACCGCGTCCAGGCGGGCCCGCCATACCCGGTCCGAGCCCAGGTCGGCGATCAGCACGTCCGGGCCGTTCGGGTCCGGCGCGACCATGTGCGCGTGCGGGCCCTGCTGGCGGTCCGCGACCGGGCCCCGGCCATCGAGGTGGAGCAGATCGGAGCGCTCGCCCGGCACCCCGTCGGCGTCGAGCGGGTGCACGGACACGCTGCCGCTGGTGTAGTTGGCCACCAGCAGGTGTCGGGCGTCGGCGGAGACCGCGAGGTGGCAGGGGGCGGAACCGCCGGTGGACTGCACGGCGAGCGGGGTCAGCGACGCGTCCTCGGCGACCGCGAACGCGCTCACCGTGCCCGCTTCCAGCTCGTTGACCGCGTACAGCACCGGCAGGCGGGGATGCTGGGCCAGGAAGGACGGCGACGGCGTACGGGCGACGACGCCGAGCCGGGTCAGGTCGCCGGTGGCCGGATCGCGCCGCAGCAGCGCGATGCCCTCCCCCTCGCCGCCGCTCTCACCGGTGTAGCAGCCGAGGAAGACGTACTCATCGTTCGCGCCCATGCCTTAGATCCAATCACGTGCGAGCGGCAGGCGCGCGGACCCCAGTCGGACCCGCGCGCCCCGCCGCTTCGCCCCGCAGCTCAGGCGTTCAGCGGGAGCTGGCGGCCAGCAGTTGCCGGCGGGCCACGTATTCGACCAGCTCGATCAGCACGTTGCGGGCGGCCAGCGGCTCACGGGCGTCGAACTCCACCACCGGCACGTCGGCGTCCAGGTCGAGTGCCTTGGCCACCGCCTGCGCGCCGAAGCGGCGGTCGGAGTCGAAGCAGTTCACCGCGACCACGAACGGCGTGCCCCGCTGCTCGAAGTAGTCGATCGACGGGAAGCAGTCCGCCAGCCGCCGGGTGTCGGCGAGCACGACCGCGCCGAGCGCGCCCTGCGACAGCTCGTCCCAGAGGAACCAGAAGCGATCCTGTCCCGGGGTGCCGAAGAGATAAAGCTGGAGATCCTCGGTGATCGTGATGCGACCGAAGTCCATCGTCACCGTGGTCGTCCGCTTTCCCTCGACACCCGAGGTGTCGTCGGCGCCCTCGACGCCGGTCAACACCTCCTCGGTTTGCAACGGCCGGATCTCGCTGACCGAGCCGACCATGGTGGTCTTGCCCGCACCGAACCCGCCGGCGATGAGGATCTTGAGCGCGACCGGGATACGCGAACGCGTGCCGTCTCGGTCAGAGCGCACGGAGTCCATTGACAACCGCCTTGAGTACGTCGACGTCGTGCGGCTGAGATGCCGCGGGGGGCTCGTAGAGCGAAATCAGTCCCGCCGAGCGTAGATCACCCAGCAGAACCCGGACGACCCCGATGGAGAGGTCCAGTTTGGAGGCTAGTTCCACGACGGACGTGGGCTCCCACGCCGCGCCGACAAGAGCATGATGCTCCGGTTGCAGCGACGGCATCTCGGGGGCCTCCGGCATGGTCGCCACCACGAACGCGACCAGGTCGAACGCGCCGCCGGACGGTGCGACCCGGCCCTGGGTCATCGCATACGGCCGGACCACCGGACCAGCTTCGTGGTCCAGCCAGTCGTGCGGGGCCCGCAACGGGTCAGCGGGCATCGGACCCGGCAGGCCGTTCCGGCGCGTCCATCGTCTGCCCGACCCGGGTGACGAGCATGGCCATCTCGTAAGCGATCAGGCCGAGGTCGGCGTCGCTGGCCGCGAGCACGGCCAGGCAGGCGCCCAGCCCGGCGGCCGTGACGAAGAGGAAGGCATCCTCCATCTCGACCACGGTCTGGCGCACCGGGCCGGCCCGGAAGTGCCGGCTCGCCCCCTTGGCCAGGCTCTGGAAGCCGGCCGCCATCGCCGACAGGTGCTCGGCGTCCTCCCGGCTCAGCGTCGCCGATGCCCCCATCAGGAGCCCGTCCGCCGACAGCACCACAGCCTGCTGCGCGGAGGGCACCCGATCGATCAGATCGTCGAGGAGCCAGGTCAGGTTGGCGCTCTGGTTTGTCGTGTATGCCACTTATGCGTCCTTATCCGGCCGGTACTCGTGGTTCTCGGGCGCGTTGTCTGTGCTGTCGTCGGTCCCGGCCGCCACCGGGTCCTGCACTGCCGGGAAGGTGACGGTAGCCGCCTCCGACCACGTCGGCTCCCCAACCGTCTCCTGTTTGTCAGTTTCCGGGCCGTCGCCGGCCCTGTCGGTCGCCGCGTCACCGGCCCGGTCACCGGTCCGGTCGCTGCCGGCCGGGTCGCCGGCTTTGCTGCTGGCCGCGGCGGCGGCGCTCAGGCCGGCTGCCTCCCGCCGGCCCCGCGCGGTGCCCTGCTGCAGCGCGCTCATCAAGGAGCGGACCTGCTCCGGCGACCGCGACGGCGCCGCGGCCTGCTCGACGACCGGTCCGCGCAACTGCGGCGCGAGGTTGGCCTGGCGCACCCGGCGCGGCAGCAGCTGCAGCTCGTCGGCGGGCACCTCGTCAGCCGCCGGCTCCGCGGCAGGCCGCTCGGTGTGCTTCTCGGCGGGCGGTGCCGCGGGCGTCCCCTCCGGGCCTACCCGGGGTGACGGAATGCGTGGCCGCGTCGGCAGGGCATCGGGACCCGACAGCAACGCCGGTCCGTCACCGTGCCGAAGCGGACCGTCGAGGCCGGACCCGCCGTCGGCACCCAGCCCACGGCCGGCCGATCCACCGCCGGACAGGGCGTCGCCGCCGGTGAAGCTCGCGCCGTTGAGGCCCGTGCCGGTCAGACCGCTGCCGCTTGTCGTCCGGCCGTTGCCGACGGACGGAAAATCCGAGCCCAGCGAGCCCGGCGGCGTGAAGCCGCCCAGCGGCGCGAAGCCGGCCGGCGAGGTCAGGCCCGCCGGCGAGACCGGGCTCGTCGGCGAGGTCAGGCCGGCCGGCGAGGTCAGGTTGGGTGGGAGCAGCGCGGGCGGTGCCGCCGGCTCCCCGCTCCCGCGGCGCGGCTTGGTGCGGCGACGCTGCACCAGCCCGTCCTCGGTGAGCCCGTCCACGACCGCGCTGGGCGCCGGGCCGCCGATCACCTGGGTCGGCTCCCCGCCCGGGACACCCTGCTCCCCGCCCGGCATACCCGGCTCGCCCGGCTCCGCGAGCGGCTTGCCGGGCAGGCCCAGGCCGTGCCGGCTCAGCGGCCGGGTGGGATCGGCCGTTTCCGCGCTCGCGCCGATGGCCTGGCCGTGCAGGCCCGGCGTCGCCGTTCCGTTGATCGTGACCGGGCGCCCGGTCACCGCGATCGAACGCAGCTCCTCGGTGCCCTGCCACTGCAGCGAAGCGAGCGAGCTGCGGGCCGGATCCTCGCTCCCGGTGCCGACCAGCGGCCTGTCCCAGGACTTGTCCGGCGGGGCCGCGCCGGCCGGCAGCCCGGCCTCGCCCCCGCCGTTGGTGACCAGGTCGCCCGGCACCAGCACGATCGCCGTCACACCGCCGTAGCCGCTCGGCCGCAGCGAGACCCGGATGCCGTGCCGGCCGGCGAGCTGGGCCACCACGAAGAGGCCGAGCCGGGCGCTGTCGGCGGGGTCGAAGTCCGGCGGTTCGAGCAGCTTGCGGTTGGCCTCGGCGAGCGCCTCGGCGGACATGCCCAGCCCGCGGTCCTCGATCTCCAGCGCGTACCCGTTGGGCAGGATCTGGCCGACCACCTGGACCCGGGTCTGCGGCGGCGAGAACGACGCCGCGTTTTCCAGCAGCTCGGCGAGCAGATGGATGACGTCACCCACGGCCCGGCCGAGCACCGCCGACGACTCGACCGAGACGATGTCGACCCGCTTGTAGTCCTCGACCTCGCTGATCGCGCCGCGGACCACGTCGATGACCGGCACCGGGTTGCGCCAGCCGCGGCCGGGGGCGGCGCCGGCCAGGATGACCAGGTCCTCGGCGTGCCGGCGCATCCGGGTGGCGAGGTGGTCGACGCGGTACAGGTCTTCGAGCTCGTCCGGCTCGGTCTCGCGCCGTTCCATCTTGTCCAGCAGGGCCAGCTGGCGGTGCAGCAGGGTCTGGCTGCGCCGGGCGATGTTGAGGAAGACCTCGTTGATGCCGCGGCGGACGTTCGCCTCCTCGACCGCCGACTGCACGGCCGTGCGCTGGACCTCGTTGAAGGCGTGGCCGAGCTGGCCGATCTCGTCCCGGCCGTACTCCAGGGGCGGCGTCTCCACCTCGACGTCGACGGCCTCGCCGCGCTGCAGCCGCCGGACCACCGCCGGCAGCCGCTCGCCGGCCATCTCCAGGGCCTCACCGCGCAGCCGGGTCAGCCGGCCGACCATCGAGCGGCCGACCCGGATCGACACGATGATCGAGATGACGAACGCCGCCAGGCCGATCAACCCGGCCAGGCCGAGGCGGAGGAGCACATCCACGGCGACCGGGGTGGTCTCCTCGGCGATCGAGTCGGTGGCGTTGATCACGAACGCCCGCAGCTGCTGCGCGGTCAGGTCGTAGACGGGCTGCCAGGTGCTCGCGGAGACCGGCGACGCGGCGCCGGCACGGCTGTCGTTGAGCAGCTCATCCTGCAGCACGCGCAGCTGGCTGGCCGCGGCGCCGCTGCTCAGCTGCTGGTAGGCGGCCCTGTCCCGCTCGGGCAGGTCGCTGACGCCCTGGATGAACAGGAACCGCGAGGTGCCGATCCCCTGCAGCAGCTCGCTGCGGCTCGCGGCGCTGAGCCGGCCGGCGGCGAACGCGCCCGCGAGCAGCGAGTCCACCCGGCTGAGCTGCTCCTGGCCGCGGCCGATGGTGGTCAGCGCCCGGATCTGCTGGTCGATGCGCTCGTCGCCGAAGGAGGCCGTGGCCGTGAACATCCGCATGGTGGTGTCGACGATGGTGTTGTACAGATTCTGCGCGCCGACCGGGTCGACCTCGCGCCGGTCGATGTGTTGCCGGTTCGCGGCGAGTCCGTCGAGGTCGCCGAAGACCTCCCGGATCGGATCCCGCAGGATGCCGCCGGCCGTGTCCTGGGCCTCCTCGCTGCCGGCGCTGCGTCGGAACTCCGCGGCGGCGCGGTCGGTGGCCGCCCGCTGGGTGGTCAGCACGTCGGCGCTGCCCTGCGCGGCGGAGAGGAACTCGACTGACATCCGCCGCTCGCGCTGCACCTCGCGGATCAGCACCTCACCGGGGGTGCCGACGTTCTCCATCAGGTTCTGCGCGGACAGCAACGCGAACGCCGGCCGGGCGGTGACGCCCGTGGCGAGGGCCCACAGCACGAGCAGCGCTGTCAGCGGCACCGCGACCAACGCGATGATCTTCGAACGGATCGACCAGTTGCGGGTTCTCATCAGACTCCGCCCGAGGGGCTTGCAGGACCGGCGCGACACAGGACGATACGGCCGGCGGGGAATCGACGGCCGTTGACGAGAGTTGCGTACGCCCCCGGCAGAATACGTAATCAAGGCCAACGGAGCTAGCTCGGCGCGTGCCAGGTCTGAGGCGACTGTCCTGTTTGTCCAGGGAAAATGGCACGTGGCCTCGGCTAGCCCACCGGGTCAATCTCACAACAAAGCCGTCCCGAACCGGTCGAACCGGCTCCAGGGCCGCCTCGCCGCCCGCCCGAAGACACGGTCGGCGGTTTTTCACCCCGGTAGCTCGAATCGGATTGATGACCCTGGTTGAGTGGGCATACCTCCGGGTGAAGAAGGAGGATCCCCATGTCCGCTTGGCTCACCATCGTCCTGATCATCGTCGTGCTGGCGATCGTCGCCGCGATCCTGTTCGCGGTGCGGGCCGGCCGTCGCAAGCAACTGCAGAAGACCTTCGGTCCCGAGTACGACCGGGTTGTCGCCGACGCCGACAGCCGCACCGAAGGCGAGCGCGAGCTGCGCGACCGCGAGAAGCGGCATGCCGAGCTCGAACTCAAACCGCTGTCCACCGAATCCAAGGCCCGGTATTCGGTCGCCTGGGAGGAGGTGCAGATCCAGTTCGTGGACGCGCCCGAGACCGCCGTGACGACCGCCGACGAGCTGACCACCAAGCTCATCTCGGAGCGCGGCTACCCGACCGGCGACTACGACGACCGGCTCGCCACCCTCTCGGTGGTGCACGCCCGCACGCTGGAGCACTACCGCGACGCCCACGCGATCAGCGAGCGCAGCAAGGGCGGCGAGGCGACCACCGAGGACCTGCGGCAGGCGCTGGTCCACTACCGTGCGCTCTTCGCCGATCTCCTCGGCGAAAATCCCGTCCGCAGCGAGGGTGCGGCCGAGCCGGCAGCCGAGCCCGACGTTCCCGCACAGAAGATCAACAACCACGACAACGACGTCGCGGGCTCCCGTCCCGACGCCACGAGCCGCTGAGGAGCCCCCGACCATGCGTTTCTTCTCCAACGACGCGCGCGAGTCCACCGACGAGCAGGCGCAAGACGAGCGATCGGAGCGGGTGCAGTCCGACCCGGTGGCGGTGCCGAGCCAGCGGCCGCCGTCGCCCTGGTCGAACACTCCCGCGACCGACGACCCGGCCGCAACCGACACCGACCGCCCGGCCGGCGTCGACGACTCCGACGCCGACGCGGACCGCGCGGAAACCGATCCGTCGCCGTTCCACGAGCCGAGCCCACAGCCGACCGCCTTCGGCACGGCGACCGTCGGTGGCACGGACGCGGCCTCCGCCACCGCCGACCCGGAAGACGACCGCCGGGACGCTACGGACCGCGACCCGGCCGCCGACAGCGGCGTCGGCGACGATGCGAGCGACGATGCCGGCGACCGCGTGGTGAGCTCCTCGACCAACACGTACGCCGGCAGCACCGCAAGCACGGCACCGGACACCGTCCCGGCCACCTGGACGGAACACGACGGACGTAACGGGCACGACCACGGCGACGTCGATCTCTCCCTCGACGACAAGACCACCACCGACTCCGATGCCGCCCCGGACACCTCGACTACTCCCGACACCGACCAGGCCAAGAACGAGGAGGACACGGTCACCTTGAAGTCCGACACGCTCAAGGAAGACGCCGCTGACCAACGCTCCGACGACTCCACGGTGGACGACGGCGACCGGCCCGGCCCGGACGCCCTCGCTCCGACGGACGCCGACCCGAAGGCCGACGACGGCCCGCTCAAGGACGACGGTGACTTCGCCGACCCGAAGGCCGTCGACCCGGTCACCGACACCCCGCTCGACGCGGACCGTACGCCCGATGACAGCCCGACGGACGAAACCCCCGCGGAGACCACCCCGCCGGCCGCCGACGCGGTTCCGGTCGCCGTCGCAGTTCCGGCCGCCGCGGTCGTGGCCACACCCGCCGCCACGACCGACACGCTCTTCGGCCAGGACGACGCCCGGGCGTTCCAGGAGCGCTGGCGGGACGTGCAGCTGCGCTTCGTCGACAGCCCCAAGGACGCCGCCGCCGACGCCGCCGAGCTGGTCGACGAGGCCGTCGAAAAGCTCACCGCCAGCCTGCGCGCGCAGCGCGACGGCCTGACCAACGACACCGAGGACACCGAGCAGCTCCGCGTGCAGCTGCGCGGCTACCGGGACATCCTCAACCGCATCCTGAGCCTCTGATCCCACCCGCCCGAACCATCCCGCACCGGCCGCGTGCCCGCCGCACGCGGCCGGTGCCATGCTGAGCGAATGCGCGCGTCCCGACTGCTGTCCCTGCTGCTGTTGCTGCAGACCCGCGGCCGGATGACGGCCCAGGAACTCGCCGACGAGCTCGAGGTGTCCGTGCGGACCGTCTACCGCGACGTCGAGTCGCTCGGCTCGTCCGGCGTGCCGGTCTACGCCGACCGCGGACCGGCCGGCGGCTACCAGCTGCTCGACGGCTATCGCACCCGGCTGACCGGCCTGACCGGCGACGAGGCCGGCACGCTGTTCCTGGCCGGGATGCCGGGACCGGCCGCGGAGCTCGGCCTCGGCTCGCTGCTGGCGGCGGCGGAGCTCAAGCTGCGGGCCTCGCTGCCGGGCGAGCTGGCGGACCGGGCGGACGGCGTACGCGAACGCTTCCACCTGGACGCGCCCGGCTGGTTCCGGGCCGACGAGCCGACCCCGCACCTGGCCACGGTGGCGGACGCGGTGTGGCGGGCCCGGCTGATCGAGGTGCGCTACCGGCGTTGGAAGGCGCCGCGCGAGGTGACCCGGACGCTGTCCCCGCTGGGCGTGGTGCTCAAGGCGGGACGTTGGTATCTGGTGGCCGGCTTCCGGGACCGGATCACGGCGTACCGGGTGGTCAACGTCCTCGAAGCCGCGGTGCTCGACGAGCCCGCACACCGGCCCGACGGCTTCGACCTGGCGGACTTCTGGCGGGACTGGACCGAACGGTACGAGCGCGGCGTCTACACCGCGCAGGCGACCGTACGGATGACGACCGAGGCGCTCGACCGGATGGCGTACGTATTCCCGCCGGAGATGGCGCGGGTGGCCCGCGCCGGCGCGGGGCCGCCCGGCGACGACGGGTGGCTGACCACGACGGTGCCCATCGAATCGATCCGGCACGGCCACATCGAGCTGCTGAAGCTGGGCGCGGATGCCGAGGTGCTGGACCCGCCGGAGCTGCGGGAACGCTTCGCGGCAACCGCACGGGGCCTGGGCCGGACCTATCTGGCCGCCGGCCGGGACAGCACGAAACTCGGGCCGGATGGGCCCGGGCTCCGGGTGGATCAGTCGTCAGACCAGTGAGGTCTGCGCGGTGACCGGGTCGCTCTGCGGCTGAGTCTCCGGGACGGAGGGCGGCTGCGGAGGCACGTCCGGGTCTTGGTCGTCCGACGGCGGCGGGTCCTTCGGCGGGGTCGTCGACTCCGTGGGCGGTGTCGACGGCTCCTCACCGGGATCCGGCGAGGTCGGCGAGGACGGGCTGACCGGTGGCGTCGACGGCTCGTCCGACGGGGAGGGCGACGGCGAGGTCGACTTGGTCCCCTTCGGGCGGGAATTCTTGGTGCGGTTGAGCGGCTCGGTGTTGGACTTCGGTTCGGTGCGGATCGCCTCGGCACCGGTCGGCGCGTCGCCCGCACCGGAACCGCCCCGCGGCGCCTCCACGTTTTTCACGGATGTCACGGCGGGCGGACGATCAGACGACAACCTCGCCTCACCGAACTGCGCGCCGAGCCACATTGCCGGTCCGAGGCCGATCGCGATGATGGCCCCGAAGAGCGCCATTGGTCCCCGTTCCACAGCGCCCCTCCCCCCTTGTTCGTAACTATCATCGCCGCGTCGAGTGACCTTCATCTACCCAATTTGGCGAAGGGTAAGCGAACGAACGCACGTCCTATGATGACCCCTGGTGACAAGTTGGTGACTCGTCCCGTCGGACATATGACCGTCCCCTCTTCACCACGCAGCAAGCCCCCGAACGGTTCAGCCTGCGCGGCAACTATCGGGTTCGAGACAGGTATGCCACGGCGTCGTCGAGCGCCGCCCAGCCACCGGGCAGCTCGTCCGAGTCGAGCCCGGCCCGCACGCTCACCGTCCCGCCGTTGCGCAGGCTCAGATCCCAGCTCTTCCGCCGGGTCCGGGTGGCGCCCGCGACCTCGGCGAACGGCACGAACCGGCTGCCGGGCGCGGTCTCGTCGCGCTGCGGCAGGTCGGCGGCCGCGAACCGGGCCAGCCGCCGCTTCGCGGAGCCGTTCTGCGAGCGGGGCAGCCCGGGCACCAGGAACAGTCCGGTGTCGACGATCAACAGGTCGGTGCGGGCCCCGTCGACCACCAGGTTGACCACGCCGCCGACCACCTCCGGCCGGGTCTGCGCGGTGTTCGCACCCGGCCCGGCGGCGGCGTCGATGCCCAGCCCGGCCAGCCGCTCCCGCGCGGTGAGGACCGTAGCCGGGTCGCTGGCCAGCGCGGCCAGGCCCCCGAGGTCGAGGTGGGCCCCGTCGGCGGCGATGAGCTCGGCGTTGCCCGTCCAGCTGTGCCGCCAGCGGGCCGCCCCGCTGCGCAGCGCGGCCAGGGCGAGCAGCAGGGTGACCAGCTCGGCGACCCGGCCGGCGGTCTCGTCGGCGGGCAGCCCGGCGAAGACGGACTCGGCGGCCTTGTGCAGCCGGCCGTCGGCGGCCAGGTCGAGCACGTCGGCGGCGTTCGTGACGGGGACACCGGCGGCCCGGGAGATGGTGGCGAGGGCGGCGTCGGCCTCCCGCTGCATCTCGACCGTCCGGGCCGCGCCGAAGAAGGCGTCCCAGTCCACTGTCGTCCGGCCCTGCGCGGGGAAGGCGACGCCCTGCAGCGCCCGCCCGAGCCCGGGCAGGTCAGGAACCAGATCCCCGGCGGGCGCGCCGAAATCGTCGCCCTTCGACGCCGCGCCGGCCGAGGGCTCGCTCGCGGAATTCGGCTGGGACTCGTTGGTCGCGGCGCCGGCCGGGGAAGACGGCTGCGATGCGGGGGCCGGCGTCGCGGACATCGGGGCCGAGGCGCCGCCAGGCTGGACCGCCGGGCCCGGCGACGCGGGCTCGCTGAGCGCGGCCGCATCGGTGGTGCTTGCCAGCAGCGCGGCCGCATCGGTGGGGCCTGCCAGCAGCGCGGCCGCATCGGTGGGGCCTGCCAGCATCGCTGCCCCGCCGATGCCCGGCCCGCCGGCAGCGCCAGTGGCCGAGACCGCAGCGCCGACCAGTTCCGAGGCCACCGGGGTCGGCGCCGCCGGGGCGCCGGCCGGTGCCGGGGTCAGGGCGGTCAGCCGGGCCGCGACCGGCGGATGGGTGTCCCAGGTCGTCGGCTTGCCCGGGTCGCGGGCGCGCAGCACCGCCACGTCGTCAGCGCGGGCCGCGAGCACCCGCAGGAATCCGCCGAAGAGGTCGTCCGGCACGTGGCCCGCCTGCCAGCCCGGCCCGAGATACTCGGCGTGGAAGATGCGTTGCAGGGCCTCCAGCGCGGGCAGGTCGCGCAGCACCGCCGCGGCCGCGGTGCGGCCGGCATATTCGGCGGCGATCTGGTCGGCGGTCAGCTCCTGGGCGCGGCTGAACGGCGCGTCGACGCGGCGGTAGAACTTCGCGTAGGTCCGCAGCAGCGGGCCGGCCGGGTTGCGCGCGGGGATGCGGGGCACCGTCCGGCCGATCGCCACCCGGCCGCGGTAGGCCAGGGGCGCGAGCCGGCCCAGCCGCGGGGAGAAGTGGCCGAGCTCGTGCGCCGTGACCGCGCGCAGGTGCGCCTCGTCCCAGGCCTGCAGCAGCGGCAGCCCGAGATAGAGATCGCGGCGGCCACCGAACAGGCCGAGCAGGTAGGTGCGCTCGATGATCTTCGCAGCCGCGTCGGCCACAATCGTCACGCGATCGGGGGCCCGGGTGCCGGCGGTCGCCGCCGCGCCGTCGAGCAACGCCCAGAGCTGCGGCGCGTCCGCCCTGGTCACCGGGATGCCGACCGGCTCGGGGCGGCGGGTGTGCAGGGCGCGCCAGGTCGCATAAGCCATGACGCCGACGGTCGCGATGCAGACCGGCAGGCCCAGCCGCAGCGCGGCGGCGCCCGGCAGCATCGAGAGCAGCAGCAGGACCGGCACCACGACGAGCGCGAGCTGCAACGCCGCGACGAGCAGGAACCCGGCCAGCGCGGTCGCCGATGCCAGCACCCTCTTCTGCACCCGGCTAGCCTAGGGCGAGCTTGCGACAGAACCACGGCCGCGGGCCCGTCACCCGGTCACGATTCGGCGCCGATGAGCCTCCTGACGTGCGCGGATCAGCCACGATGCCACCGGCGCCCCGGCGAGAAATTTAAGGAAGATTTCGGGACGTTCACTCCTGCGAAACACCGGCGGCCGTCATGATCCGCGAGAAACCTCCTGCACCCAGGGGATCTCGGGGGACGGGTGGAAGGCGATGCCCTGGTTGCGCCAGCGCGGGGCGAAGGCCGCCAGCCGGTGCCGGAAGGACTCCCAGTCGTGGGTCGCGCGGGGGGACCAGCCGATCTCCGCGACGGCCGGCAGCCGGGGGAACGTCATCGTCCGGACGTCGGCGAGGCTGCGCAGCGTCTCGGACCACAGCGGCGCCTCAACCCCGAGCACGTGCTCCTCGCCCACTCCCGGGAGCCGGTCGGCCGGGTCCCAGCCGTACGCCTGCTCGACGTCGATCAGGCCCGCCCAGTCGAGGCCGAGCGGGCTCGCCGCCGTGTACTTCATGTCCAGGTACGCACGGTCGGCCGGCGACATGATCACCTTGCTGCCGTTCGCGGCCGCGCGGGCGGTGCCCTCGTCGGTGGCCGCGACCCCCCAGAACTGCGGGACCGCCGTCTCCGGCAGTTCCACCCCGGCCATCTCGTGCCAGCCGACGACGCGCTTGCCGTACTTGGCGACCAGCGGCAGCACCCGCTGGATGAACGTGCGGTAGTCCTCGGCCGTGGTGGCCTGCGCCTCGTCGCCGCCGATGTGCAGATACGGCCCGGGGGTCAGCGCGGCGACCTCACGCACGACGTCCTCGATGAACGCGTACGTCTCCTCCTTGCCGGCGACCAGCGAGCTGTAGCCGACCTCGGTGTCGGTGCGCACCGCGACCGCGGCCCCGTCGGCGGTCAGCTCCGGGTATGCGACCTGGGCGGCGTTGACGTGTCCCGGCATGTCGATCTCGGGCACGATGGTGACGAACCGCTCGGCCGCGTACGCGACCAGGTCGGCGTAGCCGGCCCGGGTCAGGTAGCCGGGCCCGGTCCCGTCGACACCGGTGCCGGCGCCGCCGCTGACCTCGGTGAGCCGGGGCCAGCCATCGATCTCCAGCCGCCAGCCCTGGTCGTCGGTCAGGTGCAGGTGCAGGTGATTGATCTTGAACTGGACCAGGGCGTCGATATAGGACTTGAGCTCGTCGACGGTGAAGAAGTGCCGGGCGATGTCAAGCATCACCCCCCGGTAGGCGAACCGCGGCCGGTCGACGATCCGCCCGCCGGGCAGCACCCAGTCGCCCAGCTGCGGTCCGGGCGCGTCGATCGCGGCGGGCAGCAACTGCCGCAGGGTCTGCACGGCGGCGAACAGCCCGGCGGGCGCGGCGGCCCGCACGGTGACCCCGGCCGCGCCGATCTCCAGCCGGTAGCCCTCGTCGCCGTCCACAAAGCCGTCGCGTTCCGGGTCCGCCTCGTCGCCCGGGAAGCCGTCCGGGTCCCCGGCGCCGTCCAGCAGCAGGGCGATCGTGCCGGTCTCCTCGCCGACCGGCAGCGCGTAGCCGGTGGCCGGGCGCAGCAGCGCGGCGAGGTGCTCACCGACCCGGCGGGCGGCCGCCGACCCGGGGGCCGTGCGAATGGCCGTACCGTGGTCGATCGTGAAATCGGCGGCCGCGGCGGGCCGCACCTCGGCCGGCACGGGAATCACGTCGCCGAGCCCTCTGCGCTGGAATGCCGGTTCGCTCACCGCTGCACCCTTTCCTCGACCGCCGATCGGTCGGCACGACTCTAAACCCTCTTTCCAGTTTCCGGGCATGATGATGGCCCGGGTCACCCCGCCGCTATCGTGGCGCCATGGCGATCACTACCCGGCGCGCCGCCGCGGCGGACGCGGCTGAGCTGCACGAACTTGCGGCTCGCACGTTCGGCCTGGCCACCCCGGCGGGCACCCTGCAGACCGACATCGACGCGTTCGTCGCCGAGCATCTCGCGCGGGCGAAGTTCGCCGACTACCTGGCCGATCCGGCCCGGATCGTGCTGCTCGCCGAGGACCGGGGCACGGCGGTCGGCTACGCCATGCTGATCAGCAACCCGATCAGCGACCCCGAGCTGGCGGCGCTGGTCGCATCGGCGCCCGGCGCGCCGGGCGCTGCCGCCATCGAGCTCAGCAAGTTCTACGTCGCCGCGGAAAACCACGGCTCCGGGGTCGCGACCACACTGATGGCGGCGACGCTCGCGGCGGCGACCGCGAGCGGGGCCCGGCTCTGCTGGCTGGGGGTGAACCAGCACAACGAGCGGGCGGCGAAGTTCTACGCGAAGAACGGCTTCGAGATCATCGGCACGAAGCGCTTCCTGGTCGGTGCGGTCTGGCACGACGATCACGTCCGCGCCCGCCCGCTCTGAATCTCACCCGGGTGCGCTGAACCAGGCGTCCACGCCCGGGGCCAGGGCACACTCGATGCGCCGGCGGTTGAGTTCGTTGATCGGGGGCAGGTCCGCCAGCTCGAACCAGCCCACCGCCAGCGATTCGTCGTCGTTGACCCGGGCCTCGCCGCCGATCGCCCGGCAGCGGAAGGTGATGTCGACGAACTCGGTCTGGTCGCCGTTCGGGTACGTGTTCGGCGGCTGGGTCAGCACGCTGGTGATCCGTTCCGGGACGACGTGGACTGCCGTCTCCTCGTACACCTCGCGGACGACCGTCTCGGCGGGCTGCTCCCCCGGGTCCATGGAGCCGGCGATCAGGGCCCAGGTGCCGTTGTCCGCGCGCTGCCCCAGCAGCAGCCGGCCGGCGTCGTCGAAGACCACCGCGGTGACGCCCGGCAGCAGGAGCATCCGGTGTCCGACGACCTCCCGCAGGCTGTGCAGATACGGCGAAATGGGCATGCCGGACAAGATAGCGCCTGCGGGGCGCCCGGCCCGGCATGCCGCGCGCGCCGGCTTCAGGAGGCTCGCGGGCTCATCGTCCATGGTTGCCACGACAGCACCTGGCCGGTCTCCAGCAGCGTCTTGAGGTTCGCCAGCACCGCCGGCCAGCCGCCCGCCGCCTTGGCCCGGTCGCGCTCGTCGGCGAGGTTCTCGTGGGTAACGGTGAGCCGGACGATCTCGTGGTACGGCTCGATCTCGAAGGTAACCTGCGAGGAGTCGTCGTCGCCGTCCCAGGTGGTGACCAGCCGCCGGGGCGGGGTGCTCTCCACCACCGTGCCCGCCACGTCGACCACGCCCGAGCCGTCGATGCGGACGTGCTCCCAGCGGGAGCCGACCGCCCAGTCCGACACGTTGGCGTGCCCCCAGTAACGCGCCGTGATGTCGGCGTCGGTGAGCGCCTCCCAGACCAACTCGGGAGTGCTCTCGATGTAGGTGACATAGACAAAGGTCGGCCGGCCGCTCATGGTCTCCTCAGCTCTGCGCTTGAGCGCGCTCAGTGTCCGCAGCCGGGGCTGCTCGAACTTGTCGATCCACCGCTGCTGGATCTCGTGCAGCGGCACCGGATTGAGGTAGTGCAGCTTCTCCCGGCCACGGCGGACCGTGGAGACGAGATTGGCCGCCTCGAGCAGGGCCAGATGTTGCGTCGCCGACTGCCGCGTCATCTCCAGGCGCGCGCAGAGCTCGGCGAGGGTCTGCCCGTTCTGCTCGTGCAACTGGTCGAGCAGGTAGCGCCGGGTCGGATCGGCCAACGCCTTGAAAACCTCATCCACACGCTAAGTTATGCAGGCAATAACCTGCATGTCAAGGCGATCCTCGTACGGGTGACTTTCGTTGACCGCTCGCGGACGACGGTCGAGACTGCCTGGAACCCCGACACAGGTGCCGACCGAGGAAGGGCCCGCCCCCCATGGAGGAGAACCCTCCGTACCTTTTCCTGCCCGCGCTCGACGGGGTCCGTGCCCAGGTCGCCGTCTCCGCGGACGTGGACGGGGCGGTCATCGACATAACCGTGCGCGGTGCCTGGCAGCCGCGGCTGGGTGCGACGGTCGCGCTGGAGATCGGCCGCTGCCTGGCCGAGAGTCCCGCCACGATCGTCATCGACGCGACGGAGGTGACCGACCCGGCCGCCGACAGCGTGCCGGTGTGGCTCTCGGCCACCCAGGCGGCCGCCGCGGCCGACCCGCCCGCCCGGCTGGCCCTCTGCCTGCCCGCCGAGTCGGCGCTGGCCACCCGGCTGGGCCGGATCGGCGCCCAGCGCTATCTGCCACTCTTCGACTCGCCCGCGGAGGCCCGGGCGTCGCTGACCGGCAGCCGCCCGCTGGCCGACATGGTCCGGCTGCGGCTGCCGCCCTCGCCCGTCTCCCCCAGCATCGCGCGCAACCTGGTCGGCGGCGCCTGCGAGGCCTGGAACCTCGGCGCCTTGCTGCATCCGGGCCGGGCCGTGCTGTCCGAACTGGTGGCCAACGCGGTCGAACACGCGCGCACGGAGATGGAGGTGTCGATCTCCCGGCGCGGCTCGGCGCTGCACCTGGCCGTCCGGGACCGGAACCCCACGCTGCCCCGGATCATCAGGCTGCGCCCGGTCGAGCCGGGACGGCCCCTCGACGAGCGCGGGCACGGCCTGCGCGTGGTGCACGCGGACTCGGTCGCCTGGGGTGCGATCCCGAGCATGGGCGGCAAGATGGTGTGGGCGACCGTCCGCGACCGCGCCGGCCGCCGTCGACGCTGGTAACGGGCTCAGCCCCGGAGCTGGGCGCGGGCCTCCATCAGGGCGAAGCCCAGCAGGTTGAGCCCGCGCCAGCTCGCCGGATCAGCCACCCGTTCGTCGGTGGCCGCCAGCCCGATCCCCCAGATCCGGTCGGTCGGGCTGGCCTCGACCAGGATCCGCTCCCCCGTGCCCAGCAGGAAGTCGCGCAGCTCGGCCCGCTGGCCGAACTTCGCCACGCTGGCCGCCCGCACGATGGCCCGGCGCTCGTCGGCCCAGGTCTGCTCGTCGAAGCCGCGGACCCGGCGGCCCAGCATCTTCGCCTGGCGTGGGTGGCTGGCCGCGACGATCCGCACCGCGGACTCCTCGTCGCCGAAGAGCAGCGCCTTGCGCCACATCATGTAGTGCTCCGCCGTGGCGAAGCGGACACCCTCCACTGTGAACGCCGACGGCCACCACTGGCTCAGGCAGCCCGTGCCGATGGCGCCGTCGCGTTGGGGCCGGTGCCCCCAGAAGAACACGTATTTCAGCCGCCGACCCGCTCGGGCCAGCGTGATGACCTCGTCGACAGTGCCCGGCAGCTCGCTCACGCCGGAAAGTATGCCGGTCGGCACCGACATTTTCCTGAGGGCTTCAGTCCGGTTAGGGGTGGTCGGACGGGTTCACCGGATCCGGCGGCCGCGCAGGATCACCGCCAGAGGATGGTCGAGCTGGTCCAGGTCGGTGCGCGGGTCCGCCGCGTAGACGACCGCGTCGGCCGAGGCGCCGGGTTCCAGGCCGGGCAGACCGAGGTACGCGCGGGCCGTCCAGGACGCAGCGCCGAGCGCCTCGTGCGCGGGCACCCCGGCGCCGGCCAGGGCCCGGACCTCGGCGGCGATCCGGCCGTGCGGCAACGAGTCCGTGCCGGCCAGCAGGGTTACGCCGGCCTCGGCCGCCGCCCCGATCAGCGCCGGGTGCGCGGCGACCCCGGCCAGATACCAGCTGCGGAATTCGCTCTCCGGCCGGGCGGTCACCACGGGTACGCCGTTGAGCAGCACCGACAGCGTGGGGGTGAGCGCGGTGCCCTGGGCGGCCATCCGGGTGAGCAGCCCGGGGTCGAGCCAGGTGCCGTGTTCCAGGGAGTCGACGCCGGCCTCGACTGCGGCCGTACCCCCGGCTTGTTGCTGGGAATGCACCGCCACGCGGCCGCCGACGGCGTGGACCCGCTCGACGATCGCGCGCAGCACGTCGACCGGGATGTGCTCGTCGTCGGTCTTCCAGTCGGCGATGAGCTTCGCCCAGCCGGTGCGGGCGGCCTGGCCGGCGGCGAGGTCGGGCAGTTCGGCGTGGGTGGCGCGCCGGCCCCAGCCGTCGAAGAACTGGCCGTGCTGGGCGATCCACGGCCCGGCGTGCACGGCGCGCGGCACGTCCGGGTCGGTGCCGAACCAGTCCGGCGGCTCGCCGGCCAGCCCGGGCGCGCGGATCAGCGTCACTCCACTGTCGACCTGCTGGTGCAGGTGGCCCCGCAGCACCTCGTGGTCGAACGGGCCACCGACTTCGAGGTAGCCGGGGTGGGTGTGCGCGTCGACCAGGCCGGGCAGCAGCCAGCCGGTCGGCACCAGCTCGGCGTCCGGCACCGGGTCGGTGGTCCAGCGGTCCCCGTCGGCGTAGAGGTCGACGGGTTCGCCGGTCGCGACGGCGGTGCCACGGACTCTGAGGACGGTCATCCCGGCAGCCTAGAGCCGGCGCTTTAATTTAGTGAATACTTATATAAGTTCTCGCGCAGGCACCGCGGAAAAATGTCGTAGGCGATCGATAGGTTGTTCATGCGGATCGGCGCCACGGGGGCGCCGATCCGTCCAACTCCATAGTGGTCGGCCCGGCTACCGGTCGGCGCCGCGCAGCAGGGTCTCGCCCGCCAGCCGGGCCCGGTCGCGCAGCTCCGGCGGCGACTCCACCTCGAAGTCGGCGCCCACCGCGCCCAGCACCATCACCGGCCAGCTGAGGTCGTCCACGTGCATCCGCAGCCGGCAGGTCGCCGCCGACACCGGCTCCGCCGTGCCCCACTGGCCCACGAATTGCTGGACGTCCGGCGCCGCTTTGTCGATCACGACCGAAACGTCATAGCGCGCCGGCACCGCGGCCAGCCGGGAGCGCATCCAGGCCACCGGATCGCCGCCGGGGATCTCCCGCGGGCGGAAGCGGGCGCCCGTCAGCTCCGGCGCGGTCATCCGGTCGATGCGGAAGCTGCGCCAGTCGCCGCGGTCGAGGTCCCAGGCCACCAGATACCAGCGGCGGCCGAGCGAGACCAGCCGGTGCGGCTCGACATATCGCGACGACCCGGCGCCCGCCCGCGCCGTGTAGTCGAAGCGCAGCCGCTCCTCGCCGCGGCAGGCCAGCGCGATCGTCGTCAGGGTCGCCGCGTCGAGGGTGGGGCCGCCGCCGAAGACGCCGGGCGCGGTCGCCGCCTGCAACGCGTCGATGCGCTTGCGCAGCCGGGGCGGGAGCAGCTGGATGACCTTCGCCAGGGCGCGCACCGAGGTCTCCTCGAAGCCCGCCACCGCGCCCGCCGCCGCCGTCCGCAGCCCGACCGCGATGGCGACCGCCTCCTCGTCGTCGAGCAGTAGCGGCGGCACCGCCGCGCCCGCCTGCAGCTGATAGCCGCCGGCGACACCGCGGGCCGCGTCGACGGGATAGCCGAGCTCGCGCAGCCGGTCGACGTCGCGGCGCAGCGTGCGCGGGCTGACCTCGAGCCGGCCGGCAAGCTCGGTGCCGGGCCAGTAGCGGTGGGTCTGCAGCAGGGAGAGCAGCCGCAGCATCCGGGCACTCGTGTTCGCCATGCCCCCAGCCTCCCGTTCATTGCGGTCAGAAACTGGCCGCATGGCACCCTAGCGTTGTTCCCATGATTGAGACACACGAGCTGACCAGGCACTTCAAGGACGTGCAGGCGGTGCGCGGGATCAACCTCACGGTCGCGCCGGGCGAGCTGGTCGCGCTGCTCGGCCCGAACGGCGCCGGCAAGTCGACCACCCTGCGCATGCTCACCACGCTGATCCCGCCGACCTCCGGCACCGCGAGGGTCGCCGGCCACGACGTGGTCCGGGGGCAACGCGAGGTCCGGCACCGGATCGGCTCCATCGGCCAGGGCAACGGCGCCGCGCACAGCCAGCGCGGCCGCGACGAACTGATCAGCCAGGGGCGCGCGTACGGGATGAAGGTCGCCGATGCCCGGCGGCGGGCCGCCGAGCTGATCGACTCGCTGGACCTCGGCGAGGTCGCCGACCGCACCGTGTCGACGCTCTCCGGCGGTCAGCGCCGCCGGCTGGACATCGCGATGGGTCTCATCCACGCGCCCGAGCTGCTCTTCCTCGACGAGCCGTCGACCGGGCTGGACCCGCAGAACCGCGCCAACCTGCAGCGGCACATCGTCGAGCTGCGCGAACGGCACGGCACCACGATCGTGCTGACCACCCACTACCTCGACGAGGCCGACGCGATGGCCGAACGGGTCATCGTGATCGACCACGGCCGGATCATCGCCGACGACACCCCGGCGCGGCTCAAGAACGAGCACGTCGGTGACCGGATCATCCTGGGCTTCGAACACGAGACCGACGCGGCGGCGGCCGCGTCGCGCGTCCCGCACAAGTCTCACCGGTACGGCACCGAGCTGACGATCACGGTCCCCGGCGCACCCCGCCTCGTCACCGGGCTGCTCGACGACCTGCGCGCCACCGGCCTGTCCCCGGCCGACGTGGAAGTCAAGCGGGCCACCCTCGACGACGTCTTCCTCGAACTGACCGGCCGCAGCCTGCGCGAAGGCGGCGCCGCCCGCCCCGAACTCGTGGAGGTCTGAGCCATGACCAACCTTGTCACCGACACCGGCGTGGTCTTCAGCCGCGAGCTGCGGCCGGTCCTGCGCAACCCATTCTCGGTCGTCTTCTCGATGGTCCAGCCGCTGATCTTCCTCGGGCTCTTCGCGCCGCTGCTGCCGGACGAGCTGAGCCTGCAGTGGTTCGTGCCCGGCATCGTGGTGATGTCCTGCCTGTTCGGCACCTCGATGACCGGTTCCAACCTGCTCTTCGAGATCCAGACCGGGTCGCACGAGCGGATGCTGGTCACCCCGCTGCGCCGGCCCGCGCTGCTGATCGGCCGGGCGCTGAAGGAGATCGTGCCGGTCGTCGTGCAGGCCGCCGTGATCGTGGCGATCTGCCTGCCGTTCGGCTTCGAGCTGCACCTGGGCGGCGCGCTGCTCGGCCTGGTCATCCTGAGCGTGTTCTGCCTCGGGCTCGGCTCGCTGTCGTACACGCTGGCGCTGGCGGCCAAGAACCAGGAATGGCTGTTCTGGACCGTGCAGCAGACGCTGCTGTTCCCGTTGCTGCTGCTCGCCGGCATGCTGCTGCCGATCGAGGCCGGGCCGGGCTGGCTGCGGGCGCTGGCGCAATGGAACCCGCTCACCTACGTCGTCGACGCGGAACGGGCCCTGTTCAACGGGGACGTCTGGGCGTCGACGACCGTGACCGGCGCGATCGCCGCGGCGGTGGTGGGCGCGGGCGGCCTGCTGGTCGGCACCCGGGCCATGCAGCGCTCGACCTGAGACCGACCGTGCGGCAAGGGTGGGCGGTCTACCGCTAGCGTGATCTCCGCACGGCCGGCTAGCGATGGGGGAACCACGGATGTTCGGGTTGCGGCGGAGAGAGGCGGGCTCCCTTCCGCGTACGCTCGGCCGGTTCATCGAGGGGCTGGGCCGGCAGGTGCCCACCGGCCCGCAGCCGCGCCGCAGCAATCCCGACGCCGTCGTCGACTGCGCCGTCTACCACGACGGAGCCCGGCGGCCCGGGCAACTGCACTACACCCACGCCGCCCGGCAGGCGCAGCGACACAAGGACGCGTTCGTCTGGCTCGGGCTGCACGAGCCGGACGAGGCCACGATGGCCGCGATCGCCCGGGTCTTCGGCCTGCACGAGCTCACCGCCGGGCAGGCCGCCACGGCCGGGCACCGGCCCGCCGCCGAGGTGATCGGGGACGTCACCCGGCTGGTGCTCCGGACCGCGCGGTATGTCGAGCACGAGGAGCTCACCGACACCTCCGAGGTGGTCGACACCGGCGACGTCACCGTGCTGATCGGGGAACGGTTCGTCATCACCGTGCGGCACGGGGCGGCGGGCGCGCTGCGGCCCGTCCGCGAGGAGCTCGAACAGCGGCCCGCCCTGCTGGCCGAGGGCCCGTGGGCGGTCGCGTATGCGGTGAGCAGCCGGATGGTCGACCTCTACCTGGACGTCGCCGGGCACGTCGAACGGGACCTGGAGGCGCTGGAAGAGGTCGCCTTCTCCGCCAGCATGCCGCCCGACATCGCGCACATCTACCAGCTCAAGCGGGAGATGGTGGAGTTCAAGCGGGCCGTCATGCCGTTGCAGGAGCCGCTGCAGCGGTTGCTCGACCGCGATGTGGTGCCGGAGGGGCTGTATCCGTACCTGGTCGACGTGCGGGGGCGGCTCGGCCGGGCGGTGGACCGGGTTGCCGGTTTCGACGACCTGCTGAACTCGATCCTGCAGGCTCGGCTGGCGCAGGTCTCGGTGGACCAGAACAATGACATGCGCAAGATTGCGTCCTGGGCCGCGATCGCCGCGGTGCAGACCGCCATCGCCGGCATCTACGGGATGAACTTCGAGTCGATGCCCGAGCTGGGCTGGAAGTACGGCTACGCCGGCGTGCTGCTGCTGATGACAGGCGCCGCGGTGATCCTGCATCGCCGATTGAAGAAGGCGGGTTGGCTGTGACGATCGCGGAACCGGACCGGCGATGGGCCGGCCTCGGCCGGCAGGCCTGCCTCGTGCTGGCGCCCCTGTTCCTGGCGATCGAGCACGTCGGCAGCACGGCCGTGCCCGGGCTGCCGGCCAAGCCGGTGATCGACCTGATGGCGAGCGTCGCCGACCTCGACGAGGTCAACGCCGGCGCGCTGGAGACGCTCGGCTACCGGACGGAGCCGACCGACATGCCGGAACGGCTCTTCTACCGGCGTGAGGACTACGACAGCACCGCCTACCACCTGCACGTCGTCACCGCGGAAAGCTGGCCGACGCGCAACGAGCGGCTGCTCCGCGACCATCTGCTCGCCCATCCCGCCGACCGCGACCGCTATGCGGCGCTCAAGCGGGAGCTGATGGACAAGTTCGGGCCGGGCCTGGCGTATACGCGCGGTAAGACCGAGCTGATCCAGGAGCTCACCGACGCGGCCCGGGCCGCGCGGGGCCTACCGTCCGTGCCGGTCTGGGAGGATTGAGGTCTCAGGCGTCCCAGAAGATCCACCGAACGGTCCGGCCTCCACTCCGGACGGTATGCGTAGTGTGCACCACTCTGCCGTGGCAGTCGAATACTCCCGGTAACTACCGTTTGGCTCCGATGCACTGCACTGGGGGCGGTAGTAGTGGAGAATTCGGTAGCCGAGGCCGTACCGCGGAGCCCGGATCCCGGGCCGGCCGGGCCAGCTCGTGGCGGCCTGGTCGCCGCCCTGCGCGGGCACCTGGACCTGTTCCTGAACGCCGGCTCGCTGATGGCCACCACGGCGATCACCTCGCTGTTCGGCTTCGCGTACTGGTGGGTGGCGGCCCGCGCCGCGCCCGCCGAGGCCGTCGGCCAGGCCTCCGCGGCGGTCTCGGCGATGACGCTGATCGGCACGATCGGCATGTTCGGCATGGGCACCATGCTGATCTCCGACCTGGGCTCGCTGCGCGGCCGCAGGTGGGAGCTGATCTCCACCTGCCTGCTGGTGGCCGGCAGCGCCGCGACGCTCGGCGGCCTGGGCTACGTCGCGCTCGCCCACCTGGCCGCACCCGGCCTGCAGCACGCGCTCGGCAGCACGGCCGCCACCGCGCTGCTGGTCTTCGGAATCGCGCTGAACGCGATGACGCTGGTCCTGGACGAGGCCCTGGTCGGGCTGCTGCAGGGACCGCTGCAGCTGATACGCAACGCCTGGTTCTCGGTCGTGAAGCTGGTGCTGCTCGGCCTGCTCGCCCTGCTGCCGATCACCCTGACCGGCGGCGAACTCCTGCTCACCTGGGTCGCCGGCATGGTGCTCTCGGTCGCGATCCTCGGTCGCGCCCTGCGGCGCAAGGGCATGGTCGATTCGGTACGGCCACGACTGTCGCTGCTGCGCGGCCGCGGCCAGGCGACGTTCGACCACAACCTGCTGAACCTGGCCACCTACCTGCCCCGGGCGGCGCTGCCGCTGGTCGTCACGGCGGTGCTGTCGGCCGAGGCGAACGCGTCGTTCTACACCGCGTTCATGGTGCTGTCCTTCCTGGCGATGGTGCCGGGCAACGTGGCGCTGACCCTGTTCGCGGTGGCCAGCGGCGACAAGGCGGCGCTGCGCTCCAAGGTGCGGATGGGCCTGGGAATCTGCCTCGGCGTCGGCTTCCCAGCCTCGCTGGTCGTGGTCTTCGCCGCCAAGCCGATCATGGGCCTGTTCGGCGCGAGCTACGCCGAGACCGCGGGCACCGCGCTGACGATCCTGGCGCTGACCTACGTGCCGTTCGTCTTCCACCACTTCTTCCTGGCGATCTCCCGGGTGCAGGGCCGCGTCCGGGGCGCCGGCATCTTCTCGGTCTTCGCCGGCGTCGCCGAACTCGTCGCCGCCTGGTACGGCGGCAGCCGTGGCAGCCTCACCGAACTCGTCACCTGGGTGGCGCTGGTCATGGCCGCGGAGACGGTGCTGGTCGCGCCGACCGTGCTCCGGGTCGTCCTCGCCCGCCCACCCCTGGAGGAGAACATCATGGCCACCACCAGCCTCACTCTGCGCGAGCGCGCCTGGCTGCCGCTGGAATACATCCGGACCGTCGGCCCGCTGACCGGGGTCACCGCCGAGCGGCTACGCAACGCCCTGATCGGCCTGCACGCCGCCGACCCGACGCACCGCGCGGTATCGCGCCTCGACCGCTCCGGCGCCAAGTGGCTGCACATGGACGCGCCCACGTTCGCGGCATACGTCCAGGAGGCGGTCACCGACCTCGGTGCCGGCCCGGCCGACTTCGACGCGATGACCCGGCAACTGCAGGCCGAGCCGCGCGGTCACCACCCGGTGCGGATCCTGGCCGGCGGCGGGTACGTGGCGATGAAGGTGGCCCACGCGTACGGCGACGCGGGCCCCGTGAACACGCTGCTGCGCGAGCTGGTCCGCGCGGCCGGCGACGAGCGCGCCGCGGTGATCGCCCCGTCCGTGCGGCACCGGTGGGCCCTGCCGAAGGCCTGGTGGAAGCAGTTCGGCACCAAGCCGGGCCGGTGGAAGGAGGGCCTGAGCTTCGCGCGGCCGCCGCACTCACCGGAATCGCCGACGCGGCCGTGGACGGCGGGCCTCACCGTGCGGACCGACCGCTCCGCGGAGGTGCTGGGCAAGATGCGCACCTGGCGCGACCAGTACGCGCCGGGCGTCACCACCTCGGCGATCACGTTTGCGGCGTTCGCCTCGGCGCTGCGGGAACTCGGCCTGAACCCGGACCTGTCCGGCGGCACGTTCCTGGCCGACGCCCGCCGGTACGTGGACCAGGGCGTCAGCATCGACAGCAACTTCTGCATGGGCCCGTTCCTGAGCCCGCCGAGCCTGACCGACCCGCAGGCGATCCACACGACGCTGAAGGCGGAACTGGCCACCGGCCGGATCCTGACCATGATGCTGCTGCGCGAGGGCAAGCTCGCGGTGGCCGGCGCACCGGGCCTGCCGGCGGAATACCCGGCGGAGCTGCCGGTCGAGCCGCGGCCCCGACTGACCTTCAGCAACCAGGGCCGGCACGACGTGCTCGCCGACCTGCCCTGGGCGGTCGAGGCGGCCGACCGGGTCAACCAGAGCGTGCCGACGCTCAACGGCCCCGAGGGCATCACGCTCACCACCTCCGAGATGGGTGGGGTGCTGCACCTGGAGGCGACGTTCCACGCCTCGACCTACGACCCGGCGGTGGTCGCCCGGGCGTTGCGGCTGGTCTGCACCGACCCGGCCGCGCTGATCATGGAGGACACGGGGAGGATCAGCAGGTAGGTCCGGGCCCTTTCGACCGGGTGCCGGCCGCAGGTGTGGTAGCTCAGGGTCGCCTCCAGCCGCAGGAACAGCTCGTGGTCGTCGCTGGGACGCACGGTGAAGGCGGTGTAGTCGGGCCGGCCGGGCTTGAGCTTGTCGCTCCGCGAGAACGACGTGTGCGTGCCGGTGGTGCCGGGGTAGCCGATCCGGACGTCGTCGCCCTCGACAGTCACCGCGGCGTCACAGATCTTCCGGCCGGTCGTCCAGGAGACGCTCACCCAGGACGTCTCCCCCGCCGGCACGGCCCGCAGCCAGCCGGTGACCGGGCGCGGACCTGGACCGGACGCGGTCGCGGGGGTCATCGTCGCTACCGTGGCCAGGCCCGCCACCAGGATCATGGCCGCCAGCGTGGCGATTCGTCGACTTCTCATGGGCGCTCCCTCAGGCACACGAAACGGCGATATGACCGATAATATTGCGATTTCTGTCACGTCGTCGCCGCTTGGGGGAAAGCCCGGGAATGAGAAACGCGCGGGCGGCCGGGTGGCCACCTCGCGCGTTTCCTCAGTGCTCAGTTACTTGGTGATCACTAACTTCAGTGACGCGGGCCGTTGCCGTTGCCCGGCCCGTTCCCGTTGCCCGGGCCATTGCCGTTGCCCGGCCCGTTCCCGTTGCCCGGGCCGTTCCCGTTGCCCGGGCCGTTGCCGTTGCCCGGCCCGTTGCCGTTGCCCGGGCCGTTGCCGTTGCCCGGGCCGTTGCCGTTGCCCGGCCCGTTGCCGTTGCCCGGCCCGTTGCCGTTGCCCGGCCCGTTGCCGTTGCCCGGCCCGTTGCCGTTGCCCGGCCCGTTGCCGTTGCCCGGCCCGTTGCCGTTGCCCGGCC